>Ga0214543_1000807_pt1 | contig 56730 bp, 19 predicted proteins | sample CNSS2metaG_FD_160094 | JGI IMG/M metagenome (GOLD analysis project Ga0214543, IMG submission 160094) | Root nodule microbial communities from cowpea collected in UCLA plant growth center, Los Angeles, California, USA - CNSS2 | ecosystem: Host-associated > Plants > Roots > Nodule | place: USA...
ACAAATAAAAGAATAACCATTGATAAATAAAGAAAAAGAGAATAAATAGAAACATCTGATTTTATAAAAAGTTTGTAAAAGTAACGGTCAATTTTTAAAAATTTAATAAATTATTATATTTAAAGGGATAAAATCGGTATTTTGAAGAGTGGACACAAAAAGGGGAATCCCCTTTATTGTTATAGATAGATAGATTGATAAATAAAGAAAAAGAGAATAAATAGAAACATCTGATTTTATAAAAAGTTTGTAAAAGTAACGGTCAATTTTTAAAAATTTAATAAATTATTATATTTAAAGGGGTAAAATCGGTATTTTGAAGAGTGGACACAAAAAGGGGAATCCCCTTTATTGTTATAGATAGATAGATAGATATAGATATAGATAGATTATAGATAGATAGATTTATTGTTATAGATATAGATATAGATATATATATATATATAGATATATACAATTATAATTTTTTCCTAAATTTTTGTTATTGAAAAAATGAGAATACATTATTTTTATATTAAATATTTGATAATATTATTTTTTTCTTGTAATAATTTTTTATAATTTTATAAAAATTAATTAATTAATATTAAAACGATAGAATACAAGTATGAGTACGAGCACAAATACATGGGTATACTCGTTACTCGATAGTAGAGATGAGAATGAGACAAAAAAATCATATATTTTAGGTTTGGGTATGAAAATGATGATGTAGATGAAAATTTTCTTTGAGGATGAGTATAAAATAATGAAATTTGTTCCCATCTGACTCCTTTGTCATTCTCAATTATGTGTTTATTGTTTGACGCAATTGTTTGATATTTTCAATTATCATTTTTATTAGTTAATTAATTTTTGTTTTTTTATCTAACAAATTGTGTGATTATATATTATTCGCATATAAGGGTGGATTATTTATATTATAATTGACCAGAATTTGACAATTATAATTGTTTGTATGTACTATGTTTGGCTTAATAATATAAGTTTGTGATTTTGTAATATTTGTGTGTGTTTAATGTTGTTATCTCATTGTTTTTTATTTGTAGTTGACAATTGTGCACAGTAAACTAATATTATAATAAATTTTCTCTAGGTATCTAACAAGTATACTTAATTTAAACAATATAAATAATTTATGAAAGGCTTCATAGGTAATTTATGGTGCACACGAAATAAATTCTATGTATGAACTTTTGTATTGTATAAAAATGAATTAGTTTGTCTCTTATATATATACTTATACAATTATTTTAAAACTTAAGGTTAAGAGTAATATAATAATGATATAATTGACTTGTTAAAGATTTTCCTATGCTTCCCTCAAACTGTGACTTTGAAGAAGAAAAATACTCAAATTATTTACGTGGACTATAATTTGAAAGAAGAAAAAAAGTAATGAATACAGGCAAATCACAAGGATACGAAAGTAGGTAACTTAACTCATGAATTTGTGTCACGAGCTTAGTTAAAAATAATCATCTAAACTTAACTCAACTTTTGGTGATAACAATTTTTTTTTATCCTACTCAACATAGGATGACACATTAAATAGATTGATTCACTTAATAATTATTTTTTCTATCTATATATTATATATATATATATATATATATATATATATATATATATATATATATATATATATATTTATTGTACGGCAGTCAAAGCAGTTGCTGTAAGACTTATTTTTCTATCTTAATGTTTATGGACCTAAACCTTATTTGTTGGGCTTAAGGCCAACCCATAAGATGTCCAAAACCCTTTTCCAACCCTAACCCCCTTTACTTTGTCCCATTCTCAAAAAACAAGAACCCCTCCCCTCCACTGCTGGAGCAAAGAGCTCTGTTAGGGTTGCAGTGAGCTCCTCCTTTCCTCCAAACTTGTAGTGCGTTCTCCCTCCGTGTAGGTAGAACTCTTAACCTCTGAAACTAATTTTCTATTCCAGTTGAAATCTTTGGTCCCATTTAAATCTCTGTAAGGGTCTTAGTTTTGTTTTTCTTATTCCTTTGTGGCAGCTTCGTAAGTTGCAGTGGAATTGTGCTGTTCTCCCTTGTGTGTTGTCATTGGTTTTGCAACCGTTCAGGTAAGAGAAGTTAGGGTTTCACACTTTTAAGTTATTTTGCCTGTTGTTGGATTGTTTTATGTTCTTAAAGGCTTGTATGGTGCGATGATGGTGTGATTAATGTATGGTGTGCGTCTTTCGTTGGAATCTGTTGGATGCACGTATGAAAGCAGGTGGGTTATGTTGAACTTGCCCAAACGAGCTGGGTGATTGCTCAAAACGCAAAGCTCTCGCTTAAGCGAGGAACTCTTGCCTGAGCGAGAACAACTGCAACCCACCCCCTATCTGTTTCGAGGGCACGCCTACGCGAAGGCCACTCGCCTGAGTGAGGTGGGCTAACTTGAGCGAGACCTCGACGTGCCCCTGTGTGCAATCTCGCCCAGGCGAGAGTTTTGAGCGAGGGGTTTCTCTCGCCTAAGCAAGAGCTCTTTAGCCTGAGCGAGATTGACATAGTTGATTGGATACTTGCATGTTTCTAATGGTTAGATGGCATGTTTCTAATGGTTAGATGGTTTGTTGCTTTAAAAAGTTAAGTATGATGCCTAGTATGTTCTATATGATGTAATGGGACTAAAATTGATGAGTTGAGTATGAATAAGTGCATGAATCATGATTGGTTGATTGACTGAATATTGACATGAGATTGTTATGCTTGATAAATCTATGGTTGGTTGGTGAGACATGGTTTGAGATTGACGTAATTCCATAAAATTCTTGGTAAGGTTTCATGGTGGTATTGGGTGTCATGGACGTAATTCCATGAATCTCTGGGTGAGATCTCATGGTGGTGCCGTATGCGATGGACATAATTCCATTTAAAAATTACAATTGTTATTTTACATTTACATTTTTAGTATTTAAAAAAAATTATAATTTTTAATAAAGATATTTAAATCTAAATATGTAAAAAATAAAATTGATTTAAAAATTTAGTTGAGGTGATTTGATACATAAATCATAAAAAATATATTTTAATATATATATATATATATATATATATATATAAATAAAGTTATAATAAACTTATTTACTAATTCGACTTTAAATTATACATAGACTAACAATTCATACTAAATTGTATTAATATTTAAGGCATATGGACTAAATTGAAGTCCCACATATTTTAGATTTAATACATCACATCATTCCACCAAATATATTCAAATTGTTGTTTTTATATAAAAAAATTCCTTATTTTAAATATATAATTTTTTAAAATTTTAAAAATCTAAATATAAAGCGACATTTGTAATTTTTAAATTTTTAAAGTGACAAATATAAATATTCAAAAATTACAAATGTCGCTTTACATTTTTATTATTTTTAGTATATTTAAAAAAGTTATAAATTTAAAAAGGGATATTCTTTTGTAAAAAAAGGAAAAGTAAATTTAGTTTGGATGTTAAGGTGAAGTGATTTGATGTATAAATTTAAAAAAATATTTTAACAAGTTTATATAAGTTTATATAAGTTGTAATTAAACTTAGTTACTAATGTGGTCTACAGCCGTCAAAGTGGGTCATAATTGTTAGTATTGTCATGATCTTGGATATTTAGAATTGTTACATTCATTTATAAACATGATAAAAATGATATTTCTTAATTTAAATTATATTTATCATTACTATTAATATCTATTTTAAACCTTTTTTTTCCATTTACTAGAAAAACAAAATTTATTCCTCTAAAAAAATAATCTATGAGTTGCACAGATCAAAATTCTAGTTTCACTTATGCTAAGCATTGAAGAACAAATTGAATAACGAGTAGAAAATTGAAACTGAATACAATATATTACAAAAAAAAGAAAAAAGAAGTTTAACAAATTACATTAAATCTATAACAATATATAAAGAGATTTTTCTCTTTTGTGTTCATATTTCAAAATACTAATTCTACCCTTTAAAATATAATTATTTATTAAATTTTAAAAATTTACCGTTATTTTTATAAATTTTTTATAGAATCATCTATCTTTGTTTTTCTTTTTTTCTCTATTTATCAATAATTGTTCTTTCATTTTTTTTATATATTTCACTTTATTTTTAATAAACATAATTTTATTTTATATATCTAATAATATAATATCGCGGTGTTAACGCTGGTCTCGATAATAAAGATATTTCACTCCCATTCTTGATATGTAAGTCAATTTTATTTCTTCCAAATTTTTTGGATACATGTCCTACAAATTGTTTAATTTGGTGTTAGGGCTAAACTCAATAGACAGCATTTGGCCAATAAAATCGTTTTACTTTCTCCCAAAATTTTGGAAGCTTTAGCCAGGAGCATAACACCACAAGCATAGCCGTCTGCAGCAGTAGAAAAAGGCACAAACAGAAATGCAATGTGCTTTCATTTTATATCCTCACACCCATAAAATATGGTGTTTTAAGCCAAGTCTTTCCGTTACTCCACCGCCCCAACAGCAACAACAACGAGAAGAAGGAACCTCTCACGACGACAAAGCCAAGCTCATAACCAGTGCTTCTGACCCATTTTTGAAACACTGCCTCAAGCTTCGTAACTCCTCTTCCTATTGCCGCGCTCACGCATCTGCTCTCGTTGTCGGTGCTACCCCTATCAGATCTCATGTTTTTCCTCTGCTTTTCTTTGATTTTTTTTTTCTGACTTTCCTTTTGGTGGGTTGAGGTACTTTGGCAGTGACCCTTTTGTAATTTTAAGCTACATGGCCTTCCAAATTCCAATCTTTCAAAAAATTAGATTAGTGAGTTTTGGTTGAGATATTGTGCAACTTGCGGAACATGTTATCTCAGATAGTGTTAACTTGATAATTAATAAACACAATCTACAGAGAGCATGCTGTGAAAAGCTTTACATAGAAACTTGTGGAAATAAGGTAAAAAAACTTATAGAAGTCATAAGCTATTTTCATTAGTCAGGACAAGTTCCTGTTATGCATGTGCTTTCACTAATTATTCAGCTGATAACAGGTACTAAACTTACATTGTCCTAACTAAGCTTAAACAGTTGTAAACTATATGAAGAGTGGAAACCTATGCGGTTGAGCTACAATCTTCATAGTATTATTGATTAAATAATGTACTGAAATAATATCTAAACAATATCTAACAAAACTTAATGCAAATGAGTTAGTAGACAGATATAAAGCTACATTGGTTGCAAAAGAGTATACTCAAGCTTATGGAATTAACTATGAGGAGACATTTTATCCTGTAGCAATGATGAAGAGTTCTTCTCACTCTAGTAGCTCATTTTGGGCGGGACTTACAGCAGTTGGATATGAACAATGTCTTTTTTTCACGGAGATTCTACTCGGATTTGAAACTCAGTGAAAGGAATAAGGTATAACTCTTAAAATAAGGCCCTATGGTCTTAAACAATCTCCTTGAGAATGGTTTGAGAAATTTACAAAACAATGGTTTCATGAGGACAGAAGTGTAAAGCCAGCAAGATCATACTTTATTCATAAAACACTCTATTACCAGTAAATTTACAGTATTCTCGGTTGGTCTTTGTGAATGACATGATTATGGCAGGAGATGATGAAACAAAGAAATTGGCTTTAAAGCAAAATTTGGCGGTCCAATTTGAAATGAAAAACTTGGGAAATATTCTCAATATCTCTATAGTTATTAGGAAATAATATATTCACAATCTTTTTTTTTCATTTCAGCCTATTTGCATTTCCATATCTTAAAGGATTTGATTATTATAAACAGAGATAACGAGAACGTAACGAGTATGATTGTTATAGATAAAATAATTCTTTATTTTCTTACATAGTTCAAGTCCCCTCCATTTTTACAATTCTTACATCAACTAATTATTGATTATTATCTATGTTCTATCTATCGTGTTTCAGTTAAAAAAGTACAAACCTCCTTTTCATTTAGCAATAGTTATGTCTTAATGAACTTAGGCGTCAAAGAACAATAGTGCTTTTTGTGATCATGTCTGTTGCATTTTTCTATTTCCAGGGAAGAAAAACTAGTGCAGCGTGCCAAACTACTTAGAGTGAATGCAGGAACAGATCCTTGTGCTGATATTGGTCCAGTTATCAGCAAAGAGGTGAAAACATTTATCTCAGTTTTCCCGAGGTGTTATTGTTTAAATGCCACTCATTGATTATCTTCTGATATTACATCCTGATAATGAACTGGGAAACAATTCGTCAAGGTTTTGTTATTTTTATTCTTGATCAACAGGCCAAGGAGAGGATAAGTGGACTAGTTCAGATGAGTGTTGAAAATGGGGCTAGATTTGTACTTGATGGAAGAGATATTGTGGTACAAATTTGTGTCACAAATTGCATTGATGTTCACGATTCCAAAATGAAACATTTCCCTTTAAAAGTGTTAAATTTTCCTTTTGAAGACACTGAGTTTTCAGAGCTTGCTTTACAGATAGATATGAGAGTGGGAACTTTGTTGGTCCTACTATCTTATGTTATGTTACAACCAGCATAGAATGTTACAGGGTATATATTATTTCAGAGTTTGAATATTTTCTCTCTCTCTCTCTCTCTCTCTCTCTCTGATTGACAGGAATTTTAATGGTATTTTGAGTAAAAGTGACCTTGCTGTCTTTTGTTTCACAGGAAGAAATTTTTGGACCAGTGCTACTTTGCGTGCAGGTGCTCTTTAGTCAATACTAGTCTTGTTTTTAATCTTTTTGCCTTTCTGAAAATAAAGTTACAATGTTATTGTTTATTGTTGTTAGGCTGATAACATTGATGAGGCTATAGCAGTAATAAATAAAAACAGGTATTTGTTTTATTTCGTGCTCCTTTATTGCAATGATTCTTTGTATTGTGTATCTATGTATTAATATTTACCACTGTCGCAGTTTCTCACAAAACTGATACAAGAACTTTGATTCATTTGAAACCTACATTTTGCATATGTTGAAACTCATGAATTTTTCTTCAACATTTTCTTGACTCTTGAAAAAATGTCTTCAAGCATAATGTAGGACTTCATTTCTACAGATATGGAAATGGAGCTTCTATATTCACCACATCCAGTATAGCTGCTAGGAGGTTCCAGACTGAGGTTGAGGCTGGATTGGTAAGCATTATTTATTCTATATGTAAGCACTATTTTATTCTATTTTCTAACGACTGGTTGTAATTGTGTGAGAAATACACCAGTATTTTTATTTTCATTTAGAACAAAGGGGATCAATCATCAGACAATAGATGCACTACAGGCAATTTTTGTTCTGAAGGTTAATCTGTATCAAATTTTCTGCACAGGTTGGGATCAACGTGCCTGTTCCATTACCATTTTCCTCCAATGGTTCAAAAGCATCTCTTGCTGGTGATAGCTTTTGGGATATAGTTTGGGCCCTCTTTTTATTTGTACCCTTAGTCTGGTAAGTTTTTTAACATTACCTGTCCTTTGTTGAAATGCAGGAAAAGCAGGCATACAGTTTTATACCCAAATCAAAACAGTGGCACACCGATGGAATGATTACCCTGGAATTGGAGTATTCCCGACCACATCTCCATCTAAGAGAGATTTTCCTAGGCAATTATCACAAGCCATGCCAATGGAATCTGAAAGTGATTCACCAACCTATGAAGTACAAGTAACCATCACTGATGCAGATATACCAAACACAACCATGTCGTCCGCATCTACATCAACTGAGAAGGATCACACATCTAAGAGGGACATGTCACTAGCATTATCATCTGCATTGCAAAGGGATTTACCTAGCCAAGGAGTGTCTGTTGCAACACCACAGGCATCAGACAGGACGTATGTTTCTGAAACATCTCAGTGGAATGAAATTTCACCAGAAACATCACAAAGGAGTGAAATTGTTCCACCAACTTGTGAGAGGAGTCATGTTTCTGTATCTCAGATGAATGGAAACTTATTTACCTCCAATAGGACTGATTCTGTTGCAGCTTTGAAACCAGAGGGGATATACTTGTCCACGTTTGGAAGTACTGACCCCATGTTTCCAACTTCTGAGAAATTATACACGCCTTCAACATCTCAAAGGTCTGATATTCCAACTACAGAGAGAATGTATATCCCTGCAGCATCTCATAGAAACGAAAGCAATAGTCAGCTTGATGATGCTTTGGCTCCCTCTTCTGAGAGCCTATATATTTCTACAAACAACTCTGAAAGGATGTATAATCAAAACCCTATAATTTCAATGGATGAATTTCCCAGCCAAGCTTTGCCATCATCTCAGAGGATATAAGATATAAAAACATGTTATTTTACTCATTTTTCTTATAGAGTTCCTTCTGAAATACTAATTTCATTTACCAATGTTTTTTGCCCTCATATTGTTGAGCACCAAAACGGGTGGACTTTAGGGTAAAAGAGAAAACTAGGAAAACATTAGTCTGCAATGGGGATAGTTCTAGACAGAGCCTCCATAGATAATAAAACAATATTGTTCTTATTCCGCCATGTATGGATTAGCACGGCACTGAGTCCACATGCTTCTTTGAATCCAATAGTGAAAAGTGGGATGATTTTTTTTTTTTTTTTGTTTCATATTTTTGTGTAGCTTTATGCTAGATTATCTTTTGGTAAGTATACCAGTCTTGTATAGTAAAAGTGATATCAAGAATGCCCTATTTCATAGAGACTAGAAAGTTATACTGAAATTTCATAATATTTTTCAAAAGTTCTATACAAATTATATATAGTTTTACAATAAGTTTACTGATTTAGCGATGTTTATAAGATAATCTCTTTTAGTCTTGATAATATAAGAATATTAATAAGTGATCAATTCAATAAAACTGAGGACGTTCATATTCAATACTTTAGAGTTTGTATCCAGAATTTTGCATCCTTGAGTGATTTGATTTAGAACATAGGCCAGAAAGTATTTTTCAATGACAATCCATTTTCAAGTTCATGGTATAAGAATTTCACTTATGCTAAGCATCGAAGAACAATATTAAATTACAAGTAGAAGATTGAAACTGAATACAATATACTACAAAATAAAAAAAAAGTTTAACAAATTACATTCAATCTCAATAATGAAGATCCTTCACTCCAATTCTTGAGATGTAAGTCAATTTTATTTCTCTCAATTTTTTGGGTACATGTCCTACAAATTATTTAATTTGGTGTTAGGACTAAACTCAATAGATAGCATTGGCCAATAAAATCATTTTATTTTCTCCTCAAAATTTTCGAGCTTTAGCCAGGAGTATAACATCACAAGCATAGCCATCTGCAGCAGTGGAAAAAGACAGACCGAAATGCAATGTGCTTCCATTCTATATCCTCACACACAAAAATATGGTGTTTTAAGCCAAGTCTTTCGGTCACTCCACCGCCCCAACAGCAACAGCAACGAGAAGAAGAACCTCTCACGACGACAAAGCCAAGCTCATAACCAGTGCTTCTAACCCATTTGTGAAGCACTGTCTCAAGCTTCGCAATTCCTCTTCCTATCGCCGCGCTCACGCTTCTGCTTTCGTTGTCCGTGCTACCCCTATCAGGTCTCATGTTTTTCCTCTGCTTTTCTTTGAATTTATTTGTCTGGCTTTCCTTTTGGTGGGTTGAGGTACGTTGGCAGTGACCCTTTTGTAATTATAAGTTTTAGGTTTTAGTATATACTCATTTGTAATTTTAATAGGTATTTTGTCATGACCGTTCGAATATTGATGCATAGGTAATTCAGTTCAACCTTTACATATATACATCTTAACACTGATGCAATAAATAATATCTATTTTCCCGCTCCTTCTCCTCGCATTTTCTTCATTCCCCTTCTCGAGCTTCCAGTTCCATCTTAACTGCGTACCCCTCTCATTTTTTAAACTCACTCAGACCCATCAACTCTCAAACCCTCATTCGGATCCATTTTTTCAATATCAGCTAATCCACCGCCTAATCCTGCTTCATTCCTGGGGCCTCAGCCTATGCGACCCTTTGCAAACCCTCCTGGTCAGTTTTTTCTTCTTTTATTTGATTATATTAGTACAACGAAACAAACCTAATGCACCATCTCTTCCTTTATAGAATTCTATTATTTCCCAACACTACAATTTGAACCCTTTGGGGGCATGCCATTTTTAACACGTGCACCTCCTCCTGCAATATTCTTCCCGGTTGTCGAAACCCCTCTCGCCAATACAATAGTCATCCAAATTGATTATTACTTCAGGTAATTTTTCTGTTCTTCGTTATTTACTATTGTGTTTCCCAACAAATCTGGCTGTTGAATTTTATCTTCGTTGCTGTTTTGTTTATGCAGTGATGCTAATTTAGTGAGGGATGAGTATTTAAGGTCCAACATGGATGAACAAGGATGGGTTCCAATTTCTTTGATTGTAAGCTTCCCTCATGTAAGTTAATTATTCTTGATTGAGTAATATTTTCAACGTATTATGCATAAATTACAGTTTCATATCTTAAACTTACATGTAGTGGTGATTTTTTATGATCTTGGTAATATGGTTAATTGTTCTAGACACAGTAGTAATCTATTTTTTATGGATTTTCTTGATGGATTGTTATTTACCTTTAAGGAGTTTTTGGCTTTCATGGCTGATGGTAATTTTTGTTACCCTAGGAGCATTGTTGGTAGTATAAATCGAAGATAAATGAATTTACTGTTGCTTAGGAGAAAACAGTCTGTTTTTATCATGTCCAAATTGGCTAGCTTTTTGTTTGGTGAATTTGGCTTTGATACTATGCTGCTTTTTAATACTTTGTTGACTATGATATGAGATCTACATCTCACAAGTGAAGATCCACCTCCCTGTGAGGTTTAATATTTTTTCAATAATCATCATTGTCAGTGTGACCTGTTGCCACTAAAATTGTGACGGTTTGCTTGAAATCATACTGAACATGAATGATGGAAAAGAACTGGTCATGACTGGTTTTGGATTTCTTAAAGCTCTGAATATTGTGTTAAAATGTGTTTATTTAGTTATTATTAGTGTCAATTTTATTGCTCTTTTCCAGAATTTCTCATTCGCATATACAATGCTATGTAGATGACCAAAATAAGTTATTGTCTCATTTTGTTGTGCAGTATATTAGCTAATTGAAAAAGCCTGCATGCCTTCATCTGTCATTGGTTCTTTGATTGAATGGATGTTGGGTGGGGCAAAATTGTAGTTGTTTGATTTGATTGAGTGTAATAATTATGTGATTCGGAGTTATATTATGAGATTAGACAGAGAATAAATTTAGATATGATTACAGTGGGATGAAAATTGTCTGGCAGTTTCCTTTCATTAAAAACCAAATCCCATATCTTTGTTGCTCTTGCGTTTTTAATAGTACTGATAGAATTGAAAAATGCTTTGTCCACCTAGACTTACAGCTATGCTTGCGAAAGTTTCATGATCTCATAAACAGCTGTGAGCTTGCATGGTTTGTTGGAATACTATTTGCTCACTTATGCCCTTAAGCCAACCTCCACTACCTGCCCCGTTGGTCTGTGTGTCATTCTTAGGAATCTCACACGTTTAGTAGTTTTCACTAATGGTAAATTATGATATTAGTCTATTGTTTGATTGGCAGTTTCCATGGAGTAGGTGAAGTCTACTGCTCAGTTCAAACATAGATAATGAGGCTGTAGCTTTGGTGAAATTGCACAAATTTTATACTGTTAATATTGATCTATACGATTTGGAGTGATAGCATTAAGCTCTCATGAATGATAGGTATCCTAAGTTTGTTTTTTCTCTAAATAGATATTATCTTTTGTGCAGGTTAGAAGTTTGAGAAGCAACATTAAGTTGATACGGGAAACTGTCGAAGTGCAGGTGAGTTCTGATTTTATTGTGGGGTTTGTGGGGTCTGGGGTCCAGGGTCCAGGGTCTCATCTTTAACATTCCTTGTTCTTTAAATTTCTTTCCACTTTTGTTAATTTCTGGGGTCTTACTTTTGTGCGGGTGTGCTTATGATTATATCTTTGAATGCATTTTTTGTGGTTTTGATACTGTTGCAATTGTTCAAAGGAGTTTAATTATGACTTGAGAAAAAGTCGGGGATTGTGGGTTGAATAAATGAACAGTGAGGACAAGGAATTAGATGGGTAGCTTTTGAATTTTATTTTATTTTAGCCTAAAGATGTCGTTGTCTTTATTTAAATTTAGGGGTTTCGGTTTCTTCTCTTCATGTGAGGTTGGATTCTATTAGAAAAGGTTGGATTCTAGTTATTTGAGAATTAGTTGATTTGTTTGGGATTGAGCTCATTCTTTAAAGTTTGGTGGTGCATTACTTGATCATATTTTTGTTAACAAAATTTTTGAGTGTTAGGAAAAGGTAATCAGCTTTAATGTGAACTTGGATATTTAGTTGGATTCTTTGTGGGCTAGTAAAGGAATTAAAGTATTAGGAAAACGTGTGTAGCTAAATTATCTTAACCATGACTTTTACACAGGGATCTTTGCTATGTTGAGACATTAAATTTAATCTAGCCTTGTTGAGACATATGCTTATTGTTTGTGCTGATTTCTCCATAGCTTTGTGGTTTTGGTTTGTGAATTTTGAATTCATTTTTTGGGTGTATTTGGAGTTACACGTTGATGTATTATAAAAGTTTAAGCTGAAACAGGGGGCCTGTGACTTTTGTGATTAAATTTGTTACTCATTTATTATTATATTTTAATTGATGTTGCGTAGAGAAATGAAATTAATTACTGAGGTGGTTTTGTTATGAGTTTGATACTGTTTTTTTTTTTTTTGCTGGTGGTGGTGAATATGTAGTTGTCTTGGGGCTGGTTCGTGTGGCAGAACTCCTCCACTGTTCTATCTTTTTTATCTGGTTCGATTGTGTGTTTGAGCTAGTGTAAAATTCCCATGGTTTGTGTTTTCAATGGTTGAAAAGATGAGAAAATCTATACTCATTGTGACCTCTTTAATGCTCATAAATAAGAAATAATGTTCATCTTCTAAATTATGGTGTTTATTTATCATGGTCAGTGCTCTGGTCTGGAGTTTGATGACATTTTCATGACATTTTCAAGGTTGAGGATGCAGACCCTGTTGGTAAAAAGTATGACAAGGGTGTGTGCTCTTATTTCTTGTGATGTTACTTTTTAAAATAAAATCAGTCTGCATTGAAGCAAGGTTGTCAAACTGAGAGTAAACTTGTAAGACTTTACTTCACATAATTTTTTTTTTAATTTATATAAATAATATCCTAATTCAAACAAGTCCATAAAATTATATAACTTAAAAGTATTTAAAATAAATAAGTTCATACAAATAATGTAAAACATAAATTCAAATATCTATGTCTAATCCTTTAATGATATCATCATCTCCATCATCATGTGCATTTCCAGACATAATGGTATAAATTTTCACTACAAAATTAACAAATGAAAAAATATTATTCAATGGTACGGTGCAAGTGTGTACTGTGTTCGACCCTATGCTGAAATAAATTTAAACACTGAAACAATACACTGAAGCCGGGAGTAAGGATAACGGCAGAAGGGTGGTTGATGGGGAGCGCGAAGGCCGCAGAACTGCTCGCGAGCAAGGAGGAAGGCTGCAGAACTGCTCGGTTGTTGACGACTGCAGAACTGCTCATGATGGCCATAGAACGGGTCGTGATGTTCACAAAACAGGTCGCGACGGCCATGAAAGGGATTGTGATGGTGACATAACGAACTGCGACAGCCACAAAATGACCCGTGATCGTCATATAACAACCTGTGAAGGTAACTCGACCCGTTTCGATTTCTAATTTTTCTCCCTTTCGAACTCGCGAACTCGCCGAAAACTCGTGAGTTTGAACGATTCCAGCGACTTCATCTACTAGTCCACCGATTTTGCTTCAAAAGCCAGTTCACTTTCGAGTTAACTCGCTGGACATCTCGCTGGACATGACCAGGCCCGCAAACTCGTCTGAGTTAACGAGTTAACTTGCGAGTTTGATAACCATGCATTGAAGTATCAGTGCTTTGGATATATGCAAAGCTATCTTATTAAGTTGATAATGTGATTGAAGCAGCACCTTATTTTTTTCTACTTGAATGTTGCTGCAACATAAATCATTGATTATTAGTCTGCTGTATATTTTAAGCGCTTAGTATTTGGTAAGATTCAATTATTATTTGAAATTGTTAGAAGAAGTTTATTATTGTGTTCTAGAATACTCTATAAAGCTGTATTTTGTTGTCATCTGTCTCCCGTTCACTTACAATTAGTTGCGGTACCTGAAGCCTTTTTTCATTGGTGTCAAATTTGGCAATTGTTCCCTCCAGACTAGGTTTACCTCTCTTGTCTTGTTGATTTCGTTTCATGACAAGTCTGTGTGATTGTTTTTTCCACCTATTGTTTACTTCATGCAATCCCTGCACGAATTTTGTCTCTGCTTTCTTGCTCCTATTTAAACTTGATTTTTCATTTGTTATCTGTGCTTACTTACAATTGATACAAGTTATTAAATTGGGTCAATTATATTACTTGGTAGAAACCTTTTCACACAATCGCTTCCATTAAGCTATTCATTTTCCTTTTGGCGTATCTATCTGCAATGAACACCTTAAAATTGACTCTGCTTGAGATTGTAATTATCACTAAACATCAGGCACTGTTCCTCCAACAGGCCATCTCCCATGCCATTTCCCTAAGTTCATCTGGTGATGGTGGCCTTTTTGCCTCTGGTGGATATTCAATGCTTCGTAACATGATAACAATAAAATATGATTTGGAATACAAATACTATAATATAGTTAAAAACAATTTCAAAATTGCGATTAAAAGCCATCAACATAAGAAGACAATTGATCAGGGAAACATTTATTGTACTTTTAAACTTATTGGGTAGTTGTAATTTGTATATGAAATTACATAATCTGATTTCAGCATGTGAATGTGCAAATTACATAACCTTTATTGGCTAGCTTATCCACCATTTATGACAGATGAACTCTATCATAATAATACTCTATTTTTACAATTATAGCAATATTTTATATCAATAAAAAGAAATTGGTGAGCATAGGTTGAAGTGCATACACCCCAAAATAATTATATATGAGATATGATAAGATGATTAAGGAGAATACATTTCCCATGAGCTTGCGGAGGATGCTGGAATTGTTGGCAAAAGTGTACACATGAGAATGAAGTGTACTTTTTTAAATTGGGTTAGTCATTAATATGTGAATTTATGCACTATCTACGATCGTTGTTGGAAAATTGGGCTTGGTGAGCATATTTGCCTAAAAGATTGACTTGCTTGGAGATATTAAAAAATAGAGGTTCTTGTAAATTTTTTTTTTTAAATTAATGATTTTTTTCTTTCAAAAAATTGTCTTGGCAAAAGTTTGACTTTTGTGTTGTTTGGAATTTGTTTAGTCTAATAGAGAATGATAATTGTGTTAATTTTTGTTGTATTGTCGAATTTCTTGTCAATGGTTTTTATGAATTAGAAATGGGTTCTTGAACTTAAGATTGTATCTTTTAAAGACTTGTTTTTTGTTGTAGCCTAATTATGATGTGTTATTGTGTTGTTAATGAATTTAAGTGTGATTGTATGATTAGTATTGTGTAAGCATATGATGATGTAGTTAGCGACTTAGTGAATCTTAGAGTGAAAATTTGGTGGTGTTCAAGATGAATTTGAGGATCATATAGCTTTGAGTGTTCAACATGAGAAGAATAAAAGTGAAAAGAGAAACGGAATAAATAATTTTGTTCTTTAGGTAGGTTAACTTTTAAAGCACATTTTGATATTTATATTATATTGCTCGTGTCATTTAATGTATGAGATTTGATAAATGTTTATTACATGTGTTAGAACTTCAAAATTATTCATTCTAATCGGTTAACTTTTTAACCGTTTATTTTGGTTTATGAATATACCATTAGCTTGTTGAAATTTTAGTTGTTTATTGTGGTGTTACGACCTCCTTGACGATGTTGCCTCTTTGCTGTTCCAACCTCCTTGTATTTGCTCTTCCTTCCTTCGACGTAACACTAACTCCTTTTGTTGCAATTGTTTTCAATGACTTGCTTTTTTTATTTTTAATTTTACATTAAATTGAAAATTTGTTTCTTTTGATTACCATAGGCATTTACGGATTGAGCTTGGTCAACATTTTTGTATCCCTTAATATTCCTTTTATTCAAAATGCAAATTTTAGATTCTTAATATTTGAATTGTTGCTTACAAATCTGTTTTTAGCCTTGTATTGATTTGACAGCCTACACATATATTGTTTTATGCACACTATAAAACAAAGATGATAATGTCCCTCCAATTTTAAATGAGTTGATATTGTGCCTTCAAATTTGAAAACCCTATAACTTGAGTTGTTGATATTGTGCTTCCAATTTTGAAAGCCATAGAAAATTACGTTTATTTGAATGCATGCTTCACATGCATATATTTGAATTGTTGCTTATGATACAGTTGCAACACGAATGCTTTATTATGTGAGCCTCAATGATATTGAGAGATGACAATGAAAATAATGGTTGTGTGTAACTTGAGTGTGCATCCTCATTGGGATTAAGGGAACACAATTTGAATTATATCTATAATAATATATAAAGAAATTTCAAAATTATTCCCTCTTTTGTATTTACAGTTCAAAATTTAATTTTTACCCTTTAAAATATAATTATTTATTAAATTTTTGAAAATTATCGGTTATTTTTACAAATTTTTTATAAAATTATCTATTTCTGTTTTTTTTTCTATTTATTAACCGTTATTCTTTTATTTTTTTGATATAGTTCACTTTATTTTTAATAAATATAATTTATTTTATATATTAATTTAATAATATAAGCATATTTAAAAAATGTTTACACATATATCGGTTTATACGGGTAGATATAATCATTGTTATATATAATGTTATTATTTTCCTTCTTTATATACAACATAAATGATTACACGTGCTTTTAATAATTTTTGAGAGAACAAATTCAACTGTTACTGTCCCTTATATATAGTTGGAACAAATCAAACAAAATAAGGTAGGACCTAATTAAAAATTAAATAAAATTTCATACACTCAGTTAAAATAATAATTGAAGTATGTATTAAAAAATTAGAAAAAAAAGTTCAAGACCTACAAATTAATTTTACAAAAATAATTTACCCACTTTATAAATTATGAATAATTAATTACATTTAATAAGTTTTCACATGTTTCTTAATCATGTTTATTTTAAACTTCATACTGTTAAAGAAACAGACATGAATTTGGATGGATCCAGTAAATCCTCCTATATAAAACCTTGAAAATAAAGAATTACAAACAAAGAAGGAAAGGTCGATAGAGAGGTATGATTCTGAATTATGATCTCCACACTTTCATCGTTTTGATCTCCACTTTCTTGCTCTTTCTAACACATGTCATGAAATTTTGTGCATTTTAATTTCTCTTCGTCTTTTTTTTTTCTTTCTTTTCTTCTTATTATTATTGTTTTGCTTTGTTGATTTTATGGTGCCCTTTTTCGTTATCACCCTCTACTGGGAATTTCAATCTTCGTTGTCGATTTCTCAAACCCAAATAAACCTCTTTTTTTCTTAATTCGCCATTTTTGTTTTTACATGTTTTTGTTGTCTAGTATAAAGCATGAATCTACTATAAATATTACCTTAACAGCAATTGTACAACCATTAAATGCTTCCAAGTTGGTTTCAACTTTATGAAACCTTTCATTTCTTATATTCTCTGTTAGAGATATCACCATAATGAAGAAAAGTGCACTGAAAATTTAATGAAGAAAAGGTAGGTTGGTATAGTAAAATAAGGGATACTAAAACTATATATCCTGTAGTGTATTATAGGACAGTGTATTATAAATAGACTTTGTCTAGAAGATGTAGGAAGACAAAGAAATGGCCAAAGTTCTTTCAATAAAAAAATTGTCGACAAAATTAAGGAATTTATTGATGATTAATTAGAAAAAAAAATAAAAATTATAGCAGTTAAAATCTGTGATAATAAACATTAAGTAAGTGACTATTATAAAATTATAAAAATTATAAAATAATATATGATGTAAGGTAGAATGAAAAAATAATAATCATATAACTTCCTTACATAAATATTAAATAGTAATGATTAAATTAAAAAGTTAAAATTTTAAATACTCAATAAATTTTAAAAAAATCATTAAAAGAAAATATATTTAAATTTATTATAAACTTATAATTTATTTGAGCTTGAAATAAAAAAATATAAATATTATTTTTTAACATATAAAACAACAACAAAAAAAAATAATAATAATAATAGTAATAATAGTAATAATAGTAATAATAGTACACGTCATAAGAAAAGTGTAGTTGATGATGTCACTTGGCGGTGCTTACATCTCAAATATCTCCCAGTTCATATATAAAAATAAAAATTAAATCAATTATTAAAATTTGATGAGGAACACAGTTGCATATTTATAAAAATATCAATTGCGTAATCCATCGAAACCTGAAATATAATCCATATAATTTGTTTAAATAAAAGTCATTAGGAAAATGAACATATTATAGTTTATAACCATTTAAAAAGACTCCCATTTATATTTTATTTTTAATTATATTTTTGAAATTAAAAAATTTGGAACTCCATGCAACAATACAAACAAAACAACCGTCTCATAAATCTCTTGCAGAAGCGGGACAAGTATCAGGTTAGCTCTCTCAAAAAGCAAGAAAATTATAACTGAACAAAATCTAACATACTAGAAAATAAACCATTAGCATAATTACATATTAACCTAATTCTTCTTCTGACACGTGTCTCTTTTACTGCGCTTTTTTTTTTATTTCGCACCAACTACCACTGAAATAACCGAAATATCCTTACTACTTATCCTGATCTACAAACTGCCATTCAATAAATACCCTTACTATCCTTCTAAAATTACAAAACTGCCACTTATTAAATTCATTATTATTATTATTATTATTATTATTATTATTATTATTATTATTATTAACAAGGTTTAATTATGCCTTTGATTTCTATTTTGGAGTCAAAATCTCAAAATGGTACCCAAATTTTTTAAAGTCTCAAAATGGTCCCCTTTTTTGTTGAAACGTCTCACGTTTGCCCTTCCCGTTAAGTCAAGGTTGATGTCGTTAGAGGGAGTGCCACGTGTCAGTTCCTCGATTTTTTGAATTTTTTTTTGAATTTTTTTTGAATTTTTTTTAAAAAAATCAAAAAAATTGCCACGTGTCAAGCTGTCATCGTGTCACGTGGCAGTGACACGTGTCAGTATTACGCCACGTGTCATTTTGTTAGTCTCAATTTGGTCCCTTTATTTTAATTTGTCTCAATTTAGTCCCAATTTTTGTAAAAATTAGCAATTTTGTCCCCTTTCAAATTGAAACAAAATTTAATTTTATATAAATGTTATACAAATATTTTTATTAAATTTGATATTTGTATTCAAATTGATATTTTTAACATAGCTAAGTTTAGTTAAAATTATGTTTCACATTCAACTTTACTTAAAATTGTTTTAAAATTTTAAATTTATATGTGTTTTATTGTAACATGAACTAGGTAATTTATGAATTTTTTCTATTAACAACTTTTAAACCATTTTAAATAAAGTTCAATGTAAAATATTAATTAAATGAACTTAATTTGATTAAAAATATTTACTTGAAATATCAATTTTGATGGAAATATTTGTGTATATTTATACAGAAATTAAATTTGATTTCAATTTGGAGAGGGACAAAATTGCTAATTTTTACAAAAATTGGGACTAAATTGAGACAAATTAAAATAAAGGGGCCAATTTTAATTGAGACTAACAAAATGACAAGTGGCACGATGACAGCTTGACACGTGACAATTTTTTTAAATTTTTTTTAAAATAAAAATAAAAATTAATAAAAAATTCAAAAAATCGAGGAACTGACACGTGGCACTCCCTCTAACGGCGTCAACGTTGACTTAATGACAAAGTCAAACGTGAGACATTTCAACAAAAAAGGGGACCATTTTGAGACTTTTAAAATTTTGGGTACCATTTTGAGATTTTGACTCCAAAATGGGGACCAAAGGCATAATTAAACCTTATTATTATTATTATAATTATAATTAATATTACTATTATTATTAGTATTATTTTTTGAACTAATATTAATATCATGGTATTACTAATTTAATTAATATTACTATATATTGTTAACTATTTTTATTACAATCTTATATAGCATGTATATTTTTTATTTATTGTAATTTTAATTTATCTATTTTTTCAATAGTAATTATGCAATTTGTTTACTATAATATTGTAGATATATTTTAATTCTAATATTTTCAATCAATATTTTTATTACAGTTTTATATAATAGATATATTTTTATTATTTATAATTTTAATATTATTTGATAACTCTATCAATACACACACTAACACAAAAAAGTCTTTTAACGTCCGATATTTTTGACCTTTGATGTCTGCCTAAACACCGACGTCGTACCGGGTGACGTAAAATAACGTCGGAAAAATAGCAGACGTCACTTGACGTCGGTCCATTAAGAGTCCAACGTTATCCAACGTCGGGGCCAGTAACAACAGACATCAATTTTCACGCTAAAAAGAGCCAAAAACCTGAGCAATTTAACGTCTGTCAAGGCCCGCCAGACGTTAAATAACGTCGGTCCTGGTACGGTCAGACGTTAAATAACGTCTGTCAGGGCACACCAGACGTTAAACTGCTCTATTTTTTTTTTAAAATTTGATTGATTTTACAACATCCATACACCTGAAAATCACAAAATTTCCAGAACAATTTGATAATACTTTCAGCACAATTCTGGAGTTACAGTTATATATAATAGAACTTAAGTTTCAACATATATTCTAAACTAATATAAATAACAATAGCATTTTTATCTAGGCTGTGAAAATATAGAATGTTGAGTAAAAATCTGAAAGAATAAAGTGTTTCAATTACCTTAGACCAAAGAGTGCAACCTCTGAGATGCTAACAGGCTCACAAAATACCTCCCTCCATTGCTTCAAGAGGAAGTCCATCTTATCATCAATCTCCATTTCACTAATTCATACATGTGAATTTCATAGATGTTAGTTTTAGAGACAATGTACACGAAAAATCTGAAAGCAGGAAATATTTCAATGAACCAGAGTTTACTGCACACCTAATTAGGATTTCAGCACCTATATGAAGTCCCACCATCCACATCTCCACAAGGAAGTCTATCCTATCAGCAATCTTTATTTTCCCCCTTGATACATGTCATGAATATCATAATTAGTATTTTGAGAGACAATGTTTGGTAAAAATTCATGAAGTATGAAGCGTTTCTATTACCTTGGATCTAAGTCCACAACTCCTGAACTCTGAACAACTACAGAAAGTGACTCTTTCCAATGCTCCAGGGGCTTGTTTACCCTTTCAAACCCCATGTTGTGAATTTAAAAAATGTTATTCTTAGAGACAATGTGCTGAAAAAATCAAAGGAAGCAGGGAGCGCTTCGTTGCCTGGCACATAGGATTTTAGTCGCTGAGAAACCACCAGTCTCACCAAGTCTCGTCCTCCAACGCTGCTTCCAATCCAGCACCTTTTCTTCTTCCTCTGTCGAAATCTTGCTCAAAAGGCGTTGAAATGCTTTCCCAAAGTCTCATGTTTGATGACAGACTTCAGAGGGATCAACGTCATACAACACTGGTATCACCACTTGCCCTATGGTTCTGTGACACTCCATTATTTTCTCCAACTCTTTCAAACACCATAACGACTCTGCATAATTTTTCGAGAAAACAACAACAGATATTCGAGACTCTTCGATCACTAACCGTAGAGAGGGTGAAATTTGCTTTCCCCGTGGAAGTGACTCGTCATCCTTGAAAACAACGATTCCTGCATTCTGAAGAGTCGTGTAGAGATGAAAACGCAAAATAATCGGTTCAAAACGCGTAAAATCAACCCATAATCAAATCCCAACAAGTTTGATGGCGAAAACCTTTCGAAACTCACCTGGAGGAGGTCGGAAATGGCGTCGCCGGCGGGAACTCTCGCAGAAACGATGAACAACATAAGGGTTTCTGCGTTTCGCGCAGAAGATAAACAAAGCTTAACGTCGGGGGTGAGGTATCCGACGTTAAGTGACGTCGGGGGTGGGTGGGTCCAACGTCAAGGGACGTCTGACGCATGCTGGTCCGACGTCCTTTTTTAAATGACGTCGGAGTATTTTATAACAGACGTTAAGTAACGTCTGACGTGGAGCAGGCAGACGTTAAAATATTCCCGTTATTTACAAAAATGCCACCGGTCATTTTTAACGTTGGATATTTTTTAGGCAGACGTTATTGGGGTGACGTTATAGGGCTTTTTTGTGTTAGTGACATTACACACGATAATGTTCATTTACTTATTAGACTCCTCTAATAATATATATTTGATGAGTATGTTATACATTGATTAAATGATTTTAACAATATATTTTAGACAAATTTGTCCATAACATATCAGATGAGTGTATTAATATACATTAGACAAATCTTTAGAAGGATTGATTACACGAGTTTTACAGTACACATTAAACGAGTTTTTTCATACACAAGTTAGATAAGTTTCTTAATACACATTAGACGAGTATGTTCATTTACTAATTAGACAATTTTTGCCATATATATTACACAAGTTTATACATACACTAAGTAGGTGAGTTTTAAACGACTTTGTCTATACACATATAAGACGAGCCTACTAATATACATTTGACGAGTATTTTCATTAACTAGTTAGACGAGTTTTGCACTACATATTAGACAAGTCTCTCCATATACATATTAGATTAGATGAGTTTATTAATATACATTAGTATTATATATTATTATTAGTATTAGAACTAGTGATACTATTAGTATTATTTTTTGAACTAATATTAATATTAGTGGTAGTACTGTTTTTTAATTGGTATTACTATATATTGTTCACTATTTTTTTATAATTATATAATATATATATATATATATATATATATATATATATATTATTTGTAGTTTTTTTTCAATATTAAAAATACAATTTATTGTTTTTATTACATTTTTATATAATAAATAGATTTTTAATTTCAATATTGTTAATTTCAACAACTTTTACAATTTTATTTAATTTTAATATTTTTACTACAGTTTTATACTATAGATATATTTTAATTCAATATTTTTAATTTTAATAACTATTACAACTTTATTTAGCTTCAATATTTTTACTACAATTTTATATAATAGAAATATTTTTATTATTTATGATTTTAATATTATTTGATGAGTCTATCAATACATATTTGACGACTATATTCATTCACTAATTATACGAGTCTAGTGTAACATCCCAATTTCAGCAGCTTAAAACTAATAGAAATAGGGAGTTTTAACATAGTTCCAAAACATATAACATATAATTCAGTGCACACAATATATTAATACAGTCTTACAAAAGATATGACTATAAAAATATATCTCTTATACACTTCAACTAAACTAATAAACTCTACACTTTAAATTGACCACTGCTAAAGCTCCCACTGAATACCTTCTCCTCAACACTAAAACGATGGCTCTTCATCCTCCAGAAGTGCCTTTGACACTGTAACCACATCTACTCCCACCGAATAGGTGATCATCGCAAAAGGAAAACATACAACACGAGACAGACACAAAAAAGCAAGGGTAAGCTAATCTGATTAAAGGAATCATACAGTTCAATTATAAACAGAAATCATGCATTCTCTCTCATTTTCACCAGAATCACATAGACCACCACAAACACAATGCAAATATATTACTCTAGACTCGATATTCGGATTATGTAAGCGACATTGGATCTCTTGGTGGCGTACACCTGTGACGGTTTCCAAACTCTGCAGAGTTTGGACACAAGGGGTTACCACCCAACCACTCCCAAGGTAAGTCTCCTTCGCGTTTGTGACTGAATCAGGTCCATAGACTAGGACCTCATGCTACTCCTCACGACATAATCCATTACACTCTACATGAGCCTTAATGGTTATTGGAGCGTCAAGATACCAACCAAAACTGAGTCCTTACATCCTTACATACACTAAAACATTCCTCTTAGAATTTCCCTTGAAATCCTACTTCAACCACATCTTCTTCATATTCCAACTTCATGCAATTTCACCACACATATTACCAATCATAACAATTCATGCATATCATAACTAAGTTCACATTTCAACATTTAAACATAGCTTCATCCATTAGAAACGGAGAAATAACACTCAGCTACAGAGGTTCTTGCCCAAACTAGAAGGTCTCACCCAAGCGAAAAGGGTTCTCTAGCTTAGGCGAGTCATTCTCGCCTAAGCGAGGCTTGAAACAAAAAACAACCCAAACTCTAGGCGAATTCTCGCTCAGGTTAAGCTGTCTCGCTTAGACGAGAGTGACTCTCGCTTAAGCGAGATTGGATCGCCTAGGCGAGATCTCGCACAGAGACAGGGGATGAGTTTCTGGTGTTTTCGCTTAGGCGAGGGCTGCTCGCTTAGGCGAAAATACCAGATTCTCAATCTGTTCTCACATGCAACAATCCAGAAATCTAGCACAATCCAATCATACACTCAATTAGACAGTTCAAGCACTCATACAACACTCAATCATGCAATTCAAAGTCATCAGAATGATTTCTATACGAAATTCAATCAAAACAGTTAGCTTCCCTCACCTGTTATCCTGTTTAGACAGCTTTATAAACGTCAACACCTCTAACTCCACAGGATGCTCTATCTACACATAGAAACATCACGAGAACGATCAGGACATACCGTTATGATCACTGATCAGCAGAGACTCATACTGATGATTATAACGTCGCATGCAAGCGGAAGAGGACTCACATGCAACAGAAAACAGAAAAAGACTGAAAAAGAGAGCGAGAACTCAACTTACACGAACGGAGAAACTGATCGGTCCAATTTGAAGAGCTCGCCGAGAGGATCAATCCTATGGTCTCGGTTCTTCAATCAAACGACCAGAGAGGCAGAACCTTTAGAGAGAAGTCAGATAACTCTAGAAAAATGGTTTCTAAAGACATTGTGTGTTTTAAAATAATGAAACTCATTTATAACAATTCTATTTATACTAAAACTTTTTAATATTAAAATAATTGAATCTCACTATTTTTAAACCACTATCACTTTTTAAAACGCCATTTTCTAGGATCTTACATCTAGCCATATATATATATATATGTATGTATATATATATGTATATGTATATGTATATGTATATATATATACATATACATATACATATACATATATATATATATATATATATATATATATATATATATATATATATATATATATATATATATATATATATGTATATATATATGTATATATATATATATATGTATATATATATATTTGATGAGTATGTTCATACATTGATTAAATGAGTTTAACAATATATTTTAGACGAGTTTATCTATACACATATTAGAACTAATGACTGACTTTACGAGTTTTACCGTACAAGTACACATCAAATGAGTTTTTTCAAACACAAGTTAGATAAGTTTCTTATTACACATTAGACGATTATGTTTATTTATTGATTAAACGAGTCTTCCAATATATATTACACAAGTTTGTACATGCACTGCGTAGGTGAGTCTTAAACGAGTTTATTCATACACATATTAGATGATTCTATTAAATACATTAGAAACGTATTTCCACTAACTGATTAGAAGAGTCTCTATACACATTAGACGAATATCTCCATACACAAATTAGATTAGTCTATTAATACACATTAATATTATTACTACTACTACTATTATCATTAATAATAATAATAATAACAATAACAATATTAGAATAATTTGTATTATTATTAGTATTAGTATTATTAGAATTAGTAATATTATTAGTATTATTTTTTAAGTTAATATTAATATTAGTATTAGTGGTATTACTATTTTAATTAGTATTACTATATATTGTTCACTATTTTATTATAATTTTATATAGTATATATACTTTTCATTATTTGTAATTTTGTTTTATCTATTTTTTCAATATTAAAAATACAATTAATTGGTTTTATTTCAAGTTTATATAATGAATATATTTTTAATTCGACAAGTCTACCTATATAAATTTATTAGACGAGTCTAGCGATCATAATTAGACAAATTTGTCTATACAATGATTAAATGAGTCTACTAATATATATTAGACAAGTTACTTTATATATTAATTTGACGAATTTAACAATACATATTAGGTGATTCTAACTGTACACATTACTCCATTGTATAATATCATTGTCTTACGTGTTTTTTTGGCATAATTTATCCTATGTATTTTTAGATTGACTATATTTTATATTTTTCTACACCATCTATTATTTTTTTAAATTAGTCTATATTCACACAATGACTAAATGAGTATAGAAAGAAATATTACCCGAATTATTTCATACGTATATTAGATGAGTTTAAAAATACACATTAGACAATTATATTCATGCATCAATTAAAATAGTATAGTATCACACATTAGACGAGTTTATTCTCACATTGATTAAATGAATATCTAACAATATTATATTACAGGCGGCTGTTCATACACTAATTCGATAAATCTACCTATATAAATTGATTAGACGAGTCTAACGATCCTAATTAGATGAATTTGTCTATACAATGATTAAACGACTCTACTAATATATATTAAACAAGTTACTTCATATACTAATTAGACGAATCTAACAATACATATTAGACGAGTCTAGCCGTATACATTACTCCACTTTATAAATCATTGTCTTACATGTATACATTTATTTGCATAGACTAATATTTTTATTTTTACAATTTTTACTCCTTATATTTTTTTATCGTCTAACTTTTATATTTCTAAATCATTTACATTTCTCTGCATTGTCTAACATTTATAATATTAAAAATGTTTATTATTTATTTCCTAAACCTCTAAATCTCTTATAATATAATATATTTACTATATAAAAAAACACATAAACAAACATAATCCCGTCCATAAACACAAGTTTGTAGGTTTTGGGTTTACAAAAGTAACCATTAAACAATTTATTTGTTGGGTTGCATTGTAAGGCTAAACAAATAATTTTTATTTTTTTTATTTGGTTCTTATTTAGTCCTAATCTCATCTTGAAATTGTTAGTATGATAAATTATACGATTAAATATAATGTTTAATATATATTTTATGACAAATATGAACACTTTAGAGACAACAAAGATACTTAACCTTAACTTTTACCATTTAAAAATTTATTTATAACAACAAAATTCATTAATTATTACTTTTTTCATGTTATCAAAATATTAAAAATTTACATAAAAATATTTTAATATATATTACCATGCGATAATTTAATTATTTATTTAAATTATTAAACTTTTAAAAATCACATCTATCTATTATATATAACTATAAATATTTTCAGGTATAATTACTGATTTAGTCTATTATTTTTTTGGTTTGGTTCAATTTTGTCACCTTATTATTTGTTGGTTTAATTTGGTCTCCCTATTATTGTGGTTGGTTCAATTTAGTCTCCCAATTATTTAAAAGTGTTCAATTTGAAATTTGGTCCTCTGTTACGTTGGAGTTAACATCGGGCACGTGTCAAGATTTAGTCTGTTATTTTTTTGGTTTGGTTCAATTTTGTCACCTTATTATTTGTTGGTTTAATTTGGTCTTCCTATTATTGTGGTTGGTTCAATTTAGTCTCTCAATTATTTAAAAGTGTTCAATTTGGAATTTGGTCATCTGTTACGTTGGAGTTAACATCGGACACGTGTCAAGATGTGAAAATTATTATTATTTTTTATTATTATTTTTTTAATTTTTTTTTTTCTAAAAATTTATAAATTACCACGTGTCCACGTAACAATTTACGTCTTGATACTTGACCGTGTAAAAGTTGTCTTCAATTTAGTCCTCTAATTAAATTTTTGGTTTAATTTAGTACCTTTATTTTTTAAAACAGTCCAATTTTGTCCTCTGCAAGACCAAATTAGTAAATAAACTTAATTATAACTTATATATACATGTTAAATTTTTATTTTTTTTTGAATTTATACATCAAATCACTATACCTAAATATTCAAATTATTTTATTTTTTATAAGTGTAAAAAATTACAAAGGTAAAAATGTAAAAAATAAAATAATTTGAATATTTGAATGGAGTGATTTGATGTATATATTCAAAAAATTATTGTAAAATATATATAAGTTGTAATTAAGTTTATTTAAAATGACAAAATTGGATCATTTAAAAGAATATGAGTATTAAATTGAACCAAAAATTTAAATAGGAGATTAAATTGAAAACATCTATTACCACTATCATGTGTCAAGACCGTAAACTGTCACGTCACATGACTTTATAATTTTTTAGAAAGTAAAAAATAAAAAAAATTAAAAATTTCACGGCTTGACACGTGTCCATAATGTTAACTCCAATTTAAAAGAGATGATCAAATTAAACCTTTTAAAATAATTGAAAAACTGCATTGAACAAACCAATAGTAAAAATCAAATTGAACCAGACCAAAAAATTAAGAAACTAAATAAGTAATTATCCTATATATATAAATATTTAAAACCTATCTATTTAAATATTACAATAATTATATTATACAAATAAAAAAACCCGTGCGTACGCACGCGTATAAAGACTAGTTGGAATTAAAATAACGTGTTTATCTTGAATTCTTAATAGTTTTATTTATTTATTTATCTTAAATATTCAATTTAATATAGAGTAGAAATTGAAGAGTAGTGAAATGAAAGAGGTTGAAGAGGCAGATGGATAAAAAAAGACAAATAAAAAGCAGATATTTGGCGAGGCAGAGGTTGACATGCGAAAAACACGTGGGAAAGCGTTTCAGGCATCCCCTCGCACGCAACTCTCACACCCTTCTTTTCTATATGAATATGTAGGACTACCAATCTTCTGCATCTCTGCGCTCTTCTATTCCGCTTCGATTCTGGTTATTCTGGTAATTATCTTCCAAAATTCACGCTTTCTTTTTCTCCTCTTTCCACCTCATCTTATTTGCTAAGACGATTTCCCCTTTTATTCTCATCTTCAATTCCTGAAGTTCTGCAATTTTTGAATTTTATCATGCATATGCTTAGATTTTTCATCCTGTTTCTTATGGCTTGGTCACCACAGTAAAATGTTTTGCGACATCTTATATTCTTTTACTGTAAGAAAAAACTAAGATTACTGATTTGCTTCTGAAATGTGGAAAATCATAAATAGAAGCTTCGCACGTTGATCAAAGTTGGGACTTGAGTTTGTTGTTGAAAAATGAAGCATGGTTTGGGCAGTTTAGGCATGTGAGGGACACTAAGGGAGATGGTTAAAGACAATCACATATTTTGCTATTTTCTGTATGTACCATTGAGCCAGATAATGTTAACTTTTTCGTTTGCTTATCTGTTAAATAGGATGTGTAGTAAGTTTGTTTTATGTGTGTTGCACCATTGATGGATCTTCTGAAGGTTTTCTGGTACATTATGTAATGCTTTCGTTTTTGGCAGTCAGAGGTATGATCAATGGCGTTTTGTGGAACTGCACCAAACCCGGTTTCTGGGAGTAGCAGCTTAGCGTATTCACTTCAAAATTTGTCTACAAAACTTATTTTACCAGTTCCGCTGCATTTTACTGGACAGTTCTCTAATTTAGTCAGGAAAAAGAGCAGGGGAGCATGTTGCTCTTCATTAAGGAGTGCTGCATCTGCATCTTCTATGGAGTCACAGGAAGATGCTCCAAGTACATTTTCAGTTTGCTTGGAGGAGGAACTAGATCATGTTATACGGTTCAAAATGTCAGACTTTAGGATTTTAGATTCAGTTAGCATTGGTCTTGGTGGGCGGGTATGAAATTTTAAATAAGTTATGATTGTCATGGCTGGATTGATTTTTTAATGCTGGTCTGATTGAATTAAGTTTTCCTGTAGTCGGATGAGATAGTTTTTGAATGCATGGTGAAGAATAGTTGTAGGTAAGTTAATTATTTATTTGCTTCAGGTTGTACGGTTTGTTTCAATTATAACATCTGTATGTTTTTGAATGCATGGTGAAGAATAGTTGTAGGTAAGTTAATTATTTATTTGCTTCAGGTTGTACGGTTTGTTTCAATTATAACATCTGTATGTTTTCATTTTCCTCCGCAGTTCTTTGTATGGCAAAAGAGTTGTGCTTCGAAAGCTTTCTAGTGCACAAGCTAAGCGTCGGGGCAAACGAGCAATAGAGGTGTGTATGTTAATCTTTTAATATTACAAATTAAACTGTTTGTAATTATATCCCATCGCAATTTATTTGCTATTGCCTTTTAGGTTTTGAAGAAGCTGGTTCGGCGTAAACTTCTGTATCATTCTTACTCAATGCAAGTTCATGGTTATATCTATTTGCCTGCAAGTGATGATAGTGATTCATTTATCTTGGTACATGGGGTAGGTATTAATCTTTGTAAGATTTAATTTTTTAATTCTTTAATATGAATGATTCTTTCTTATTGTGAGTGTTTTCTCAATTTTTGTCTTCCTTCCACTGTGTAAAAAAAAAAAACAAACTCAATGTCCTTTTAAAAATTTTTCCTTGCAGTATCATGGCAGTTTTTCTTTGAGACACTGGCTTGAACGGTCAGATTGGCTTCCAACTTTGGAGGCCACTCTTGCACTGGATGAAGAGTCTGTTAGAAAGGTCGGAGAAGATAGAACTGGAGGTCCTGCCGTTTCTAGGCAGTTGACACTTATTCGAATATTGATGAGGGATCTTCTTATTGGGGTATTTCCCCCTCCCCCATTTTTTTAAAAGTTCCTTGAGTATTTTCTTTGATTGAAGACAGTTTTATTTTTTAAGTACTTTATATATTCTACGTAGAAGTAGGAGAAATGATATTCTCTTTTATTGTTTATTTAAATTAGGTAAATTACCTGCACAGCCATGGTCTTGCCCATACAGAGCTGACACTGGAAAATGTTCATATAAGCCCAGTAGACAGACATATCAAAGTGAGCATTGTTATTCTCTTATACAATTAAAACTATGGCATTCTTTCTTCATTCATTTTCTGTCTTAGGTGTGGATTATATTTGCTATTTGACTGATACTAGAGGTAGTTTTATGCATCTATTGTGCTGTAAACTCATAGAACGTCACAAAGACAACCTATAATTTTTATTTTGTTCATGGTTTAAAAATTATTGTAATTCTGCACAATAGAAAATGGTATGTCTATACTATATAAGTCTATGCTAATATATAAAGGAAATGCAATTTTCTTAACTGGTTTTAATGTGCACATTTTTTGTACATTTTACCCTTACTCTCACAACATTTTGGTGTCTGAGTTTTTTTTTATGAAAACTGCTGGATCAAATGTTATTTTAATTTTGGTCTCTGCAAAAAAAAAATGTGTACAGAAGAATGGACTTACTGGTGATTTCCAGATGGTTAATAGTTCTTATGTAGGCAATCCAAGTTACTGCAAATTGATAATGGTGTTTCTTGATGTAGAATCTATTCAATCTTTCCTCATGGCTGGCTTAACCTTGTGTGTTTGCTTAACAGGTAGGCATATTGGGTAATGCTGCTGACTTTTACAAGGATGGTTCGAAAGACAGCTCTTTGGACAACTTGGACAGGCGAGAAATGATGATTGCATTTGACATGAGGTTTGCCCTTTGATTTTTTAGAAAAGTATCTCTCCAACTATATAATGTTGTTGATACCTGGTTATCTCTGTTGTAAAGATGTGTGGGCTTCATAATGGCTAAAATGGTAATGCGGGAACTTATGGATCCTTTGGTTTTTGCAAAGTTCAAATCGTTCCTCATAAAGGTATGATAAGCTATTTTTCAATTTTGGTCTCTTGAATGTTTAAAAATAACCTGAGCTTTTTTTGAAGGAAAAAAAAGTAGTTGGTCTAAATGCTTTAGACTACAAGTGTCCAACAATGCTTCATGTCTGTAATACGTCCCCCTCATATGAACTAAGACCTAGATAATTTGTTCTCTTTTCCCCTTTTCTGGAAGCTTTTTACACACATTTATCGACAGCGGGACAGGACATATACCATTATCATGAACATTTAAAGATTTAGCAGTTGCTGACATTAGTAGTTATTTCAATAAAAAAAAATGGTTAAATAACCTGATTCTGTGTAGATCACTCAGGAAAGATTAGTTATAGGACTATTTTAGGGGTACACTCGTCTTCAATTAAGTAGTGTGTGTGTTATATAGGGTTTTTTACAAATCTGGATATTGTTGGACTTATTGTCATCTCTGTTTACTCTAAATCAATATAGAAATATTTAACCATATTCTTTATTCCTGTTAACCAATTTTTCATTTCTGTTCATCTTTTTATCACTTTGTTTATGATACCTGATGCATCAAATGTTTTGTTTTTGCTTATTCTTATCTGGATGAAAGGGTATGATGTGAATTTTCTAATGATAATTCATGTCCCACCTTCAGGGGTACGATCCTTCATGTCTACGAGAGCTTATGTTGGAAATCCTTGGCAGAAGTTCCCCATATGGAAATACTGGATTACAAGTAAGTTTATTCTTATTGAAAGTTTCTTGATATTTTGTGCTACATTCTTCTTTTCAAATTTTTTGATGCCTTTCTAATTTCTTGCAGATACTTGATAGGAACTGGGGAGCTGGCTGGCACCTTTTATCTTTATTGCTTGCAACTAAACCTTCTCAAAGGATAAGGTATGCTGTGAAGCAAAATTGCCAGTTGAAAGTGTGTATAATTTCTTCACCAGTGCTACTATATTTGGCTAGGATTATGTCTTGCACATATGTCAAGATTTTAGAGAGAAAAAACTTTAGTGCCACGAAGGAATTTCAGAAATAAAAATAGTCGTAGAGAAAAGTTTCAAGTTTCATTAGTATTTTAGGAGGCTTAATCTTTTGGCAACAAGTAGCTAGTTTCTCAGACTACTGTGCAAACTTAAATATAGTAACATTTGATTTCAGATACCACTTTAATTTACCCGACTTTTAGGAGGTATACTAGTGTTAACCATGTAAACATTTATACAGTTGTTTGGATGCTCTTAGACACCCATTTCTATGTGGGCCAAGATGGCGAGTTGTCTCATCAATGGATATTATCAGATGGGGTCTAGGTTCTACTGCAGTGCGTATTACAGAGGAGTACATTTATCGCAAGCCTCAGGTATTCATCTAACGGTGCCCCTTACATGCAAAGTATCCCATGTTGCCTTTTAAGTTTCTTGATACTTCTTCAGGAGCATTTACATTTGTTGGTGTCTGATGTCCTCAAGTTTGTTCTTACTAATGTTGCTTTTCATCATTTATATACTGTGCTTTATCTCTTAGCGATAGAAATTGACATAAATCAAATTACATTAATTATATGAGGAACATATGTACTACAAGTTTGACTGATGGGCGTTTTCTATGTTTTAGCGCAGCAGGCTTGCCCATTTAATTGACTTAATGGAGATGTTGAATCCCCATCCAAAACCAAAGGTAATTAGTGATTAAAGTTTCTATATTTTCCTGATATTGGTGTTTGTACTATATTTTTTGCTTTAAAGTAGTTTCATTTCTTTTATCAGTAATAGTGAAATAATTAATTCCAAAAAAATCTCAGCCATTTCGCCTGCACTTCTGCACCATTTATTGAAGTTACAAGGAAATCTCACATTAGATGGGAATGAAAGTTAAGAAACATACAAGTGGGAAATACTATTGTACTTAAGCCTTATGGTAAGGTTTTGGATTGGATGTGATATAAGCTTCAAAGTTGTAGTTTTCTCGTGGCTTATTGATGGAAAACCGCGGTGAAGTGTTACATAAAGGAGAAATGAGGTGCTTTAAGCCATGAATGTCCGTTCCAACTTCTTGCCATAGACAAGTCCATTATAAAAAAGAAACATAAAATGCTTAATAGCATAATTAATTCTCACTATTTGGACATAGTATTCTTATTAGTTGGGGGGATATAAACATGATCTTAAAATTGGGTGCGATTTATTTTCAAAAAGAAGTTTATTGCTTATGCTAACTTGTGTCACTATTTATGTATGCAGAACTGGCTGGACCTGCTTCCAGGCAAATGGCGTCTATTATACTGCACGGGGAAGCATATTGGCCTGACCCTTCGCCAACCACCTCTCCGTGTACTTGTTGGCGACGTGCATTTAACAGTGACAAGAGAATCAAAGTTGAAAGCTAATCTTTCATTTGACTCTGACATTGGGTTCTCTGTGATGATTGGTCAAGACTGGCCTCTTGACAAAGCTGGTAAGAGTGGAAGATTGCGGGTGAATTCTTCATTTACGCTAAGAGCTGGGAGACGGCTATATCTGAATCATGACAAGACCACTGAGAAGTTCTTCTTTGGCCCTTCCAGCAATGTGGAAGCTTTAGCCCAGAAATTTAAGGGCAAGAAATGGAGTAAAATAATCCCTTTCAAGGAGTTTCCGTCAAGTCTTCCGGCAGCCAAGCTTGCATCAGGTGATATTGATGTGACAATGAATCTTGACGATCCATTAGACCAAAACATTGATACTGCAAAAAGTGTTCTTCAAGAACTAAGAACACAAATTCCCCCGGAAGTGTTTGATTTGTCTAAGCTTGTGTGTGGAACCTATGTGGACTCAAGGCTGCTTGTCCTACGAGGGGTTAATGGATCCGCGCTCCTATTTACAAGGTCTTTTTGTGGACAGAAACAGTAGTAGTTAGTTGTTGCTGTAGCAGATTCAAAATTATTGTTTGTGTATACTTTTCCTTGTCTATTGTATAGTTTGGTCCATTGTGATCTCAAATGAACATTTTCCTCCCACCCCAAGAGGTAGTCATCCCTGCTGTTGATCTTTAAATGTAAAAATTGTATTTTTTTCAAGTAGCAGTGTTCTTTGTAAATACTGTTAGTTAAAAGCACCTTGGAGGGGTGGGCGGAGAATGTAGAACATTTTGATGATCTTTTCAACCTGATATACAATATTGATCATTGAGGATAAGAATTACATGAAGAAACAGTCAAACCAGAGTAGCAATCACTTTAAAATGATATATTTACCACGTACTAAACATAGCATTTATTAAAATCCCGGTGCAATTTATTTAACTTTCAAGTGTTATCGGTGAGTTGAATCTATTACTTCTATCTTTTTTCTAAATTCACCAAAACAATCTTATAATCTCAAAGTGTCAGTGAGAAAAAAAAATTGAATCCACAATTTCTCTCACTCTTTTTTAACTCTACTACTAATTCAATCTTATATCACCGGTGTTAGAATATGTCATCTAAAATATTGATTACAATGATATAAACGAAATTTAGTGGCACGTCACGGGTACGAAAATGAAACTCAAAGGGCTTGAGAGATCTGTAAAGAATACGCAATACGCCACTCTTTATTCTTACAGACTTGCGTAGATAAATTTTTTCCAATTTTTTCATAACCACTTATTAAACAAAATAAAACATATCTAATTCCAATTTACATTCTTGATATTTCCTTGACTTACCTGTGAAAAATTTAATACAATTATTCCTATTAATTTGCATAATTTAGAGTGAAACTAGTAATTATTTACAATGATATCGATCTTTAGTTTTTCAGCTATGAATAATATTTTTAAAATCGACAATATTGTCCATTTTTCTCAAGATTTTAGAATTATGAAAAAAAAAAACAATAATGATTTTAAAAAGTCTCCAAACAAATATCTAGTTAAAACAAAAGGTCCAAATTATGAACTGCCATTAAAAAAATTTGAAAAATGTCATATTCAAGTTATCATTAAAATATCAATAAAAAAAATTGTTTAGTTTATAGTAGACATGTCAAAGTGACAGGTTGACTTACTACGAGCCGGGTTAACAATGAGTGAATCCAACTCCACTTTATGGTGAAACATAAATTTTGCAACCCAGTTCAACCCACCACGGGTTGGTGGGTTAAGTGGGTTGCCTCACCAATCCACATAAAAATGAAGAAAAATTATTTATTTATTTTAAGTATTTAAATATTTGAATAACAATTCTAGTATTCAAATATTTTTTATGCAACCCATGAGATGACAATCACAGTATAATCAAGAACTAATGTTTTGATCATACTCACTACCAATATATGATGAATTGTTTCCAAGAAAGTGTCCATATAGTTCAAGAAAATATGACTAATATTACACCGTTTTTGTCATGTTATTCAACAAAATATAAATGAAAAAACTACACATTTTTATGATGTTAATTTAGAAAAATTTGATTATAAGACAGTTGTTTAAGTAATTTATCATAAAAATAATAAATAAATATTAAAATATCAACATATATAACTTTGATAATCAAATTAATTAAATAATCAAACTATTCAAATATTCAATAACATTCTAGTATTTAAAAACATGAAATTGTGATTTATATAATTAAGATTAGTAAATAATTATAAAAAAATAAAAATAAATTATAAAAAAATGTTGATAAGTTAAGTGGATCAACATACCTTCAATCCAACTTAAACCCGAGAATTAGTAAACCAGGTTAAGTTCAATCCTATTTTGAAAAATCCTAATTTTTGTGATGAGCCAGATTTGGTTCTTAGATTGAAACGCCTTATGATATTTCTGGTTTATAGTTTTACGGAGATAAACTCCAAGTTGGCGCTCCACAGTTGCTCACGGAATTAATATTAGAGAATTAAAACGAAAAAAGAAAAATAAAAAGGTGTGAACCGAAGCATCTACTATAAGTAACAGAAAACTCAGCAAAAAAAAGAAAGTAGAAAAAATGGTTAGAAAATAAAGATGGGGCACAGAGAACTCTGAAGTGAATTGTGTTAGTTGAATGAGACAGATCCATCTTAGTATCACACTTTGTGATTCAGAGAAAGGGAGTGTGGTCCTCCTACGATGACCGGAAAAAACCAAAGCTGCACGATTATGGTAGCTCAGCTAGTGCTTAAGCATTATTAACCAGGTAAATTCTTCGAACTGTTCATGTTGTTCTTTGGTTCTTTTGAATTTATCTCATAATCAAACACATAGTACCTAGCTTTAACAATTTATTGCTATATGACTTTACTTTATGATTATTATTATGGTTGGATCGTGTCGAATAAGCCATACGAAACAAACTTGTTAAATGATGCTTATGTTATACCTTCTTTCATTCACGCCTTTACAACAGCTAGGGTTCTACAAGACCATAATAATAGTGAAAAAGAAAAACTCCTTAACTATTATAATTTTTTTATGTATTTGTTTACTTTAATCTGAATAGTTAAAGTATTTGCTTTATCCTAAAATGTTTGCAATTTTTTTTTAAATTTCAATTTAATCGTGTTCTCAGTTTTCACATATTTAACTAAAAATATTTTAATAATACAGTATACTTATTGTTGTTTTTAAGTGTGGATAAAAAAGTAACGAGAGTAGCATATTACCTTTAATACGAGCACGTACGTACTCTCGGAAAACTTTTTATGAAAGTTATATATGCGAAAGTATTGTTTAGAGGAGCTATTTAAATAAAAATCAATATGAGTAAATATGGAAAAAAATGCTTAGAATAAACTGTAATTTCACCCTTTAAGTATTATCGTCTCTCTTAAATAATTCTTAAATTAATAAAATTATGTAAATAATTCCTCAGTTGAATACTCAATTAGTATATTCTAACCAAGTGTAAGATCTAGTTCAAAGACTTTCTTTAATTTGAGAAAGTTTAATTTATTTTAATTCCAATTACTTGAGAAATTACTTATAATTTCTGTTACTTTCAAAATAAGAGAAAGGCTTTCATGGACATGGACGAAATTTATTCAAAGGATTTGCACTAACCTATATAATAATGAAATTATTTTAAATTGAATTCTAGTTCTTTACTCACATTTCTTAATTCCTAAATAAAGAGTAAGGCATACATTTTATACATGTAAATTATATACTCTTATTTCATATAAAATACTAATTTTATAAGGGGACATCATAGAAGGACAAACATTTTTCTTTTAAATCAATTGTCCATCCTCTTGATGCACAACACTTTTTTATTAGCATTTATGGATACAATTATATTGGAAGAACATAAAAATGTACACGAAGGAAAAAAATGGTTAACATTGAATTGAGAAAAAAATAAGAGTAATAAAGGGTTATACATTTACAGAGATGCCAAGAGCCAAAAGCTATGAAAAATCTAGCTTTTATTAGAGTTCCATGAATATCCAAAGAAAACCAAGAGTAAAAGAAAAACACTGAACTATGCCTTTTTTTTCTCCCTATGTTTGTTTTTTTCTCTTCTTTTTGGTTTGATAAAAATTACAGCTTTGGTGTTTAACTGTGAGATTCCCTGCACAATAGGGGATGGGGTTAGTGCTCCTTGCGGAGAAGAAACAATACTTGTCATCTGATATTCATTTCATTTGTATAATCCTTCCTAATTCATGAATTTCCGGCAGTTTGGAGCTTTACATAGGCAGGGCACTTTGAATTCATCTGGCTCATCAGGATCAAACAGGTAGTCATACCTGTTCAAACCAAAACAATCAGCATCACCATAAAAACATACACATACACATATTTACACAGAGACACAGACACATACACACAGAAAAGGAGAACACATACGTTAACTCATCGCCGGCAGACACGATAGTCTTGGCAATGAGAACAATCCGGCTCTCGTCGTCACCGACACTCATGATTCTTGCATAGCAATTTGGCATACACTGTAAGAACATGAACCAGAGAACAGATGAGATGAAAATCCAGTATTGAGAATCAGAGAAAAATGATGTGCATAAAATGTCAATTCAAGATAGGTTGACTCACAGAATGATTAATGAGCCGTGCTATATTCCCTTTATCAGTGGCATCTACTACCACTTCTTCACTTATCTTAAATAGCTGCCAATACAAGAGTAGGGCATTTTAGTGTAACAACACAACCATGTCAATGATATGATGAGCAGTGTGATTGTATTAATAGACAGACACAGGAGAATTAACTCACATAACAATCTTTGCCTTCTAATCTATAGCGTGCCTCCCTCAAATCTGCAATGCTGCGTCTCACTTGTTCGCCACGATATTCAAGAACCTGCTTAAGATTAAAATGGTGCTCACTATTGCAACAGATAAAGGGTGCACATGCAAAGCTCAGAAAACATAAAGGAGATGGTAATTAAACTTTGTCCGGATTTGCATGGTAATTATACTTGAGCGTGACATTCATACCATTTCTCCTTCTTGAATATTTCTACGTGCGAAAAGGCCCCATCCATGTATGCCCGATCTACCAAAGCAAACTCGTTCATTTTCGGTTCTCTGCAATCATACAATGGCACCCATAAAACAGTCAGAAAATTGACCACTGAAGCAAATAATCATCCTTAGGAAGAGAAGAGTTACCTGCAAGTAGTAAAGGCGTTCTCTGAATGAAGAAAATGCTTGGGGTTCAGGCACCACCTGTTTGATGGAAGAGATGAGGAAAAAGACGTGAGGGAAACAAAGGAGGAAGAGACAGTTCAAATCTTAGATTAGAGTGAAAAAAAAAAGGAACGAGTTAGAAAGTCATAAACAATTCCAATATAAATTTCAAAAGATAAAATGGATTACTCTGGGTGCATTTAAACTCTGTATTGCATCTAAAGGATGGTGATAGTGACCCCTCACTTGATGAGAAACAGCCTCATCCGCAGCTCTCTAACAAGAGTAAATGAAAATCAGATGCGGAAAATTCGGCTTTATATATACAAATTTGCAAAGAAAATTTTAGAGTCAACAGCGGATAACTGAGTCTAAAACATGAACATGAAAAGAAAGAAATCAATGCAAGAAAGGCAGTGGTTATGATATTTCATAATCCCCTCCACATACAACTTTGCATACGGTAGCAAACATATCTTTAATGTTTAAACACAAAAACACCTTCACTGGAAATAGAAAGAGGACAATTAACAAATAATAAATATCAGAGACCCTGTTATGATGTTTAAGTATTATCTTACAAACATTCACCAACATGAGCAACAATTTTCTCCAGTCTACCTTTTTGGTATGGTTTATTCTTTGAAAGATACGGCACCTAGCGGCAGAAAATGGCTCATGCTCGGTGTTATCAATAGGAGGGACATCTTGCTTTCTTCTGTTAGATGAGATTAACCTTGAACCAGTTTTTTTCTTAGTTTGGAGAAGGCTTTTGGTTGAAATGACCCCAAGAGGGGTTTGCATAATCAAAACAGTATCTGGATTGGGAGCCCTGCAAAGAAAAAAAGAAGAAGACGTGATTAAGATGAAAGGCTAAGTAAGATAAGAAGATATCAGATAACCCTATACTTTAGCAATTAAAAAAAGACAATTATTGGGGAAAAGCAAAAGCTACAAAGAACATGGTGCAAGGGGCAAAGGGGATGGTGCAAGGGGCAAAGGGGATGATTAATCTTTCTTTAGTCATAATTGAGGGTAACATACCTGTGGTAAGCACAATAAGAGACCATTTTTGTTGTCTGCCTGCCATTTTTCTCTAAACAATGCAACTGCATTTAATGGAGAGATGTTTAGTCAAATTGTCTCAGATAAAACACTCAGAATGTGTTAGGGCTCCATAACCCAAAAATCTTAATGGAACGCAGAACAGAAAATAAAAAAAGAGAAGATAGTCAATGATTCTGTTATCAGAACACTAAATGAACAAGGATAGTTTTTTTCCTCAACTTAGTTCTGATTCAATTCTTTAACAGTTACTTAGCATCCAACTGTTATAACCACCCCAACTGTCTTCATTCATTCTTAATGTACACTTTCCATGTCCTCTCCTCCTTCTGAGGTCTAACAGGATATAACAAGCAAGTGTTATCTCAAGAGTATGGTTTAGCTCCATGGATTAATTGATGCCAATGGACCCAATCGATAATATATCCTTTGTTAGTCTTCTTGTAGTATGAAATTGGTGTCTTATGTTCTTAGTAAAATCCAATCTGAAAATGCATGTTCTAAGAACGAGACTTCATTTTTTAAGGAGACTGGTGGGTAATGGTAATCAGTTATCAACTCGTACGACCAAAGCTTAAGTCATACAGGTTTGCAAATTGAAATTTGCCATTAAACTTGCTTAAAATTAAAATCACAAAACTAAAATGAAGATTCAAATCACAAGGTATCAAGCAAGCCAATTCAATCAAAGTGAACTCTCACCTCCATTCGATAACCGGCCCTCGATGCACACATGGCATGGAAATAAGTAGAACACTTGCAACATTGTGTACACGAACCATGAATTTGCTTGCAAATAACACAAATCTGAAAATCAAGTTAGATTTTAGAATACATTTATAAGAGAGAATCTAGAGACATCAAAAGAAAACCCAATGCAAGAGGCTCTAACCCAATGGAGTTTGGGGAGGCTAGATGAACATAGGCTTATTTTTGCAAGCGAATATAGACTGTTTCTAGGATTCAAACCTTTAGGTCACTCGCAAGCAACCTTAAAGTTGTGCCAAGGTTCATTCTCACCAAGAGATATCTAAATGATAAAATATAAAGTAACTCGGAGACTAGATTATTTTCTTTATACAACACGAAATGATAAAACTATCAAATGAAATAGATACTTCCAGTTTTCAAAGTGGTGAGAAGAAATTTTCACTGTGGGATATGCAAAAAATAAACCTACTTCAACTGATGAGTAACATTATCAGGGGAAAGTTTTCGTATCAGATACCCCACCTTCACAAAAGAATTTGATGGAATACTTAGAATACCCAAAGCCGGCTCCATCTTCTCATCACTAGCAAAAGAGACTTCAGGCCGAAACCAAGCACAAGTTACATGAACCCATAATGTGTCAACATCAGTTGGTTTCAGAGCACCACCTGGGAGTCCAAAAATAGTTTATGAGCACAAAATTCTAGTCATCAAAACAAAGATAGAAACATATCGTTAGAGCTTCTGATTGCATGAACATTTATGCAATAGTAAAAATCTTTATGTTGTGCCAAAACATGATTAAATAGTCAAAGGGAGGGCAATTCTCAGCCATGATAAGTAAAATTGATGACACGTGTGTATAGGTTAAAAGAACCAAGTTGCATATTCCAAATATGGAGCTTACATCATTGGATGATAATGTAAACTAATGGTAAAGTGTAAAAAATATTCTTAGACAAGACCGAGTTGATTTATATGAACACACAAGGGTAAAAAAAAAAATAGGCAGGACTGTTCTAAATATCATGGAGGAAATTTGAAACATTGTCAAAGACATACCTTTTACGGGACAAAGACAACACTCCCGCTTGATGTGAGGCGTTTCACAAGCCTTACAAACCCAAGAAGTAAAATCTCGAACATTTCTTGCTCCATAGCATTCTTGATGAACAGCTATTTGACATCTACAAAATATATAATTTATTTGTGATGGAATTCTTCATACATAGTGGACACGAGTAACCACAAAAAAATTGCTTCATAATTCAAGCTATCATAAGAAAAAGATGTTTGGTTTTATTGACAAAACAGTTTCTTTTGAAAAAGGCCAGACCAATATGCATCAATGACAAGGCTGTAATAATGATTAGTCAGAGTGGTAAGCTGCTGTACACATAACTGAAATCACAAAGTGAGGAGAATACTGATACTTTTCTTTATGATATTTCAAAATACAGAGAAAATTAAATCTGAGTTAAATCATCATTGGCTACAATATCTGTAGAAACATGCAGCATCATGAATCCCTATCACTTTATGGATTGAATATTGGCCAAATGAAAAAAAAAATTGAAACTGTTACACTACCTGATGCAAATGATAATTTTGTTATAGTCCCAGTCTTCAACCCATCTACAAACAGCACAGCGTTCTGTAGTCCACTTAGCATAAACAGGTTCATACTTCTCTGTCAGAGAAATAGTTTGCGGTACAATTATCACTATGAGAATTTCATATGGCAAACTCATCAAAATGAATAGTTATATGCAAACAGAACGAATAAATGGTCACCTTGCAAGAAGGTAAGCAGCTTCTGCTTTCTTTCTTTTAAAGAAGGTTTCTTGGGTTTGGCAGGAACTTGAGCAATAGCATGAAATTCTGCCAACTGCAGCATCTGACAAGCCAAACAGCATTGTATTAGTTGCACGCATTATGTCTTAAAAACAAAGACCTTCACATCCCCTCCCCCAAAAAAGAAAAACACAAACCAATATTATGTGTTCCCAGATTCTCAATTTCTATAGGGCACTATTACTTCATTAGCATTTTAAAACTGAAGAAAATTTCAAATAAACCTAAGAACTAATTCATAAGATGGGAAAGCTCCAATTAATAATTATGATAATAATTGAGACAAGAATACCGTGGTCTATTTACATATAAGCCCATAAGTATATTAAATACATAAAAAGGGTGGTTGAACACTTGAACAATCTTAATGGACTAAAATGACCACTAAGACAATTTTATTAAAATTAAATAAGTCAAATACAAACCCATTGTTCCAGAGGTAGCATGGAGTCTTTCACCCTAATGCTTGTTCTCCAATTTCTTGATTTGGAACCTGTGTGTCGTTCCCATTCACTAAGTGCTTGCTTTTCTGCCCCACAAAACCCGCACTTGCACACAACTCTGGAAGAGTCAAACACACATCATAACCAAAAAAGTATGAAGAAAAGAAATTAACCACTTTCCAATATAGAAGTAATAACAAACAGATGATCAAAATTAGGGGTGGTGAATTTGGAATGTTGTAATGTGAAAATGAGATGTTTAAATAAAAAGTTACTTTATATTTTACAAAAGCTGTGCTAGTGCCTTAAGCATGACTTAAAGTGGGTGTAAACCTCACTTTAGGAGTTGAGTTAGATTTAAAACTCACTTTTCAACAAAAACTAACTATATATAGTATTGTTATCTAGCACAAATTTTGGTGGAAATTTGATCAGTGTACAAATGGATGAAAAGTTGGAATTCCTCCAAGGGTTACGAGTGAAAATGAGAATATTCTTTGGGTATAATTTCTTATAAGAGTATCAACTCTTAAAGAACTACAATAAAAGAACATAAGCAAGAATGTTCCTATAAGTTCTAACCAAAGTGTCATTCCTTTTTAGCAAAAAACAATCTCATTAGCAAACTAATGCTGCATTCTCCCTCTAAAAGAATATCACAAAATCAGATTATATCAAATAGGTATTAATTGTTTGAAAAAGACATTAATAATACTACTTACAATATCCTTTAAATATAACTAATTACGAGAGAAATATGACTAAAGCAATTTTAAAAATCAATAAATTAGTAAAACCATGATAGTCAAAACTGACGATGGAAAAAAAATGCTAAATTCTTCTAAAGGACATCGTGCTTACGAATGAAGGCTTGGAAAATATACACCTTCCACACCATTGCAGAGAACAGTGACCCTATTTGGAAGCACTAGCTGCCCATTGTTTTTATTCCACCTGCATCAAACCTCCTCTACAGTTAGAAATGATACAATGTAAATAATCTAAAACATTTTTTCTGAAGCGCTAGAACAATTTCTTTGACACTACGAGTCCGACTAAATAGGCAATGAGACCCACATGATTTAACCAAACATAAATTTTACCCAATAGAAAAAAAAATTCTTTTAGCACTCCTCTTACCCAATACAAATATTCTAAATTGGTCTAAGAACTTGAATCACAACGGTTAAGCATCATCACAACTTTAAAAGAAGTAATTAAGATTGTGACACAAAGCCAGGGTTGGACGAGATAAATAAAAGGACAATAATAGTCTTACTTGACTTTTGCATGTGGTTTTTCTGAATCAGATAATTCAAAATCAAATTTGGCTTTGCACGTAGGGCAGTAATAATCAGTGCCTTCAAGATTCTACGAAAAAAAAATACACCAATCAGAATAAACCAAAATGAGCTTCAGATGTGACAAGTGGCAATATCAAGATATCAAGTAATGGGTAAACCTTGAAAAGGTTGCTAGAAATTTTGTCACATTCTGCATGCACCCACACTTTGCATCCATCACAGCGCACCTAAGAGGGGACATTCGCAAAGGTAAAAGGAAAAAGTTAATACTAAGCAATATAGTCTTTTGAGCAGAAACGAGTAACCTTAATTAGTTAACAGGACTTAGCTACTTACCCAACTTCCACTATCTGAATGATTCCAAACTTTCTTGCATATGCCACAATAATGCTTTGATTTTGTTAACTGCAAAAGAAAGTGGTTTTAAAGACTGAAAAATATTCTAAACATGTCCAGAACTTCAATTATGATGTTTTAGTTCCAGACCTAAATACAAACTGTTGGAAGAAAATACAAAATACAAACCCTAGCACATGTTCTGCATAGGAATTGGCCCCCGGCCCTTGAATCCCTAGTCTTCTTTAACATTTTGTAAGGAAGGTTCAACCCACAAGCTTCACAGGGCCGTGTCTCTTTCTTATCAAATAAATCCTGCAATGGAATTCAAATAAATGAATCATTGAACTTTGGCAGAATTCGTCACTTAGAGTATTGATTACACAATCCAAGCTTACAGAAAAAGCATGCCAAGTCAAATTTGGGCCTACAAATGAGAAAAAACTAACAGTGCCAGAGCCAATTTCCAGTGGAAAACTAAGTACTCTGAATCCAATAATGAGTGCCCATGTGTCATCCTAAGTTCTTTTTACAAAGACTAAAATGCAAATAAATATTAATGTAGATGAAAGAGTATAGAAATTTACAAAATTAACCTAATTATTAACCCTTTTTAAGGCAATCAATGTGGAAGCAACACAATATTCTAAAAAATATTAAAAAGTACTGTAATTGATACTCCTTATTACTTTGAAAAGGTAACATGATAATGTACTTAGTTTAAGACTTATTTTTTCTTCTTACTAGACACTATATGGGACATGGGGACAATATATTATCATTTATTACCTCCATTCTTGTACAGACTCTTGAAAATTTTCTTGTACCTTTTCAGACGTCCTTCAAATTATTTCATGCTTAATTTTTTTATTTATTTATCAAAGTATCACTAATTACCTATGATGCACCGATACAATGTGTATCGGATATGATATATATTTGGTATACTGATACGTTTATTTTGAAAATAATAGGATACGATACATGATATATGTATATTGAAAAATATGCAAAACTTTTTAAAAAATACGATAAATGTATGATTGTTATTGTCTGAATCCAAATTAAAATTTTATATATTAAACATTGTCAAAATAAAAAATTATAAGTTATTATCATCATAAAAGTACTACAACTTGATAAAGTATCCTCAAGTATTCAACATGGATACGTGATTGACACATATACGTGTTCGACACAAATACATGACTAACGCATATATGTGACCGACACATATACGTGACCAACCCAGATACGTGACCGACACAAATAAGTGTTCGACAGAGATAAGTGTTCGACATAGATACATAACTGACACGGATATGTGACTCAAATTGAAGTATCAGTGCATAATAGCTAATTACTTTACAATGTCTATACTCAGCAGCAAACAATATTCCTTGTTATCTAACCATCAAATTTAAGAAAAAAAAAATGTGTTTCTATTTTTCTATTATTTTCAAAGTTTTTTAAGATAATATTACTTACTCATTGTCAATTATGCCCTTACTTAACATTTATATTCTTAATTAATTTGATTTATCCACCTAATGTGTTGTAAAAATTGAAAATGGGTAAAATAAAAAACCTTCATACTATTTTATTAGGGTTATGAAAATTCATTTCATCTTACTACATAAAAACTTTAAAAGACGGATAAGAAAAATTGAGGGAGTTGATGCTATAAGCAGTAATTCAAATAAACTCTTCCTCTCTATTGTGAGGATAGACAAAATGACTAGTGTGCATTAATTAATTAAGTTGAAGACAGTTAAGTAGAAAGAGTGAAATGATAAGACCAATAATCTTAGTGAAATTTCGAAAAAATAATAAAAAATTGTTAAGCAATTTAAAGCTTTGAACTACATTAACCGACTTTCTTATTCCTCTAGGGTTGGAGATGGCATTAGCTTTACACAAGTGTCCTAAATACAATGCAGCAGAAGTTTAACAGCCAATCAGCCATGCGGTTCCCAAATTGTTGACAAAAGAAGAAGAAGCCCTGTAGTTGACTTACCTGGTTCAGAAAACGATATCCAGCATAATGGTTTGAACGAGTAACCTCCTGAACGGCTTTCAGAATAGAATCATCATAACCATTGCTAGTAGCTGCTGTATTTATATCTGCTATCAACTTCTCAGTGAAACCCCTCTCCGCCAAAAATGCCTCCTCTATTGCCATTTGGAAGTCAGAAGGATTATAGAAACTCAACTCAGATTGCCCCTGAAACCTAAACCAAGAAACATCACGCCTAGTAAGCAAAAAACCATTCCACAAAGAAAAGTGGCTAATAATAAGCAAACAGAAACAACCAACAGCAACTCCACACCTGTCCACATAATCCACAAATGGAAAAATGCTCCCATGCTTCACCCATGCATAGTCCTGCCCAAATCACCAAAAACACAATAAATACTCAATAAGTTTCTCCATATAGGAAGTGATTATTCATACACAGTCACACATTGCATAATACATACCCTTTGATTCTCATTCCCCGCGTACCCAAGAAACATGACACAAGCTGCATCAGCTATACAAGACCTGAGAACCAACTCAGGAGCCTGAGTCATAGGATCAATAACAATGGCAGGCCAAAAAGGTTCCTTTCTCCCAGCTTTGGCCCACACTATGTCACCTGCATAAAAATCTTCTGGCCCAAACAACCCACTTCTCCTCTCTCCACTATTCTCCTTCAAACCCATCAAACCAACTCCTTCCACCTCCAAAAACCTTCCCCTCTCGTCTTCTTCAACCACCAACCCACCATGCTTCAAGGCCAATGCCCCACCACCAGGCAAACTGGAACACTTGCTCCTCTCATAACTCTTGCACAATGCCGAGTACTTACGAGCTTTGGAACCCGTTTTCTCCTCGTTTTTTCCCTTCTTCTGATTGCTGCAAACCTTGGGTGCCCTGAAGCTGAGCTTCTCCTTTTTGCATTCAAACTCATCATCATAATCACCATCACGCAAGCCGCTACTACTCTTGCTCTCTTTCCTCCAATTATCAATAACAGAGTCATTGAACCGCGAAGGCAGAACTTGAACTCGCCCCCTCGAAGTCCTAACCAGAGGTGGCCGCTGAACCTCGCTCTTCTTCTTTGCTTCCACGACGACGTTGTTTTTCGCGTTCGATTCCACCCCGTTGCACGACGCCTGCGTGCACCACGTTGCAGAGAACCCTTTCTCAGACACGCTGGCGCCTAACAGTCCGTGAAAACTCACCGGAATCACGTCGCCAAGAAGGTTCAAAGGGTAGTAACCGTTGGTCTTTCTCTTCTTCCGAGCGTTGGAGCAATCATCGTCCTCACCCACCGAGTCACCGAGTTTGACCCGTTTCAGATTCGGCATTTGGGATTTCAAGTTGCGCTTGATAATCATGGCTTACGCTGCGGAACAAATCACGACGCCCGCATTAAATTGAAGCTACGAACGCTGTCAAAATCCCAACTTCTAGAACCCCAGAAAGGAAAATTTCACTTGCAAGGCGAAACGCGATAGCCACCCCATAAACCCTAATCCCGAATTGAATTCCAAGAAACAGAGCAACCACAGAAGCGCCAAGAGAAACCGGAATTCCGTGAACAGACACACGAGGAGGGTCGAAGAAAGTGAAAAATTGAGTGCGAGAATGTCGGGGAACCTGATCGTCGAATTATCAGAGAAGAAGAAAAGAGGGATCTCTCACTGGGAAAGAGAGAGAAAGAAAGAGAAGTTCAGAGGAGGAAGGCAAACACTTTTTTTGTTAGACAATTTGCAATGTAATTTGTATTATGTGGGACTGGACAAATAAAAATTGTTTCATGGGACGGTGTTGTTTTAATTTTGGAAATTTTTAGAGAGAGGAACAAGGAAGGGGTGGCAGAGTAACACTAGAGAGAAGAGAAGAGGAGAGAGAAGAAGTCGCGGCGTTATCTTGAGTGTGTTCATATGTTGTTATGTAGTTACTTGATGGGCCAGATGCTAACTTGCGCGTTGCGTGTAAGGAGCGCCTAATTTCTTCTTCCAAGCCATGAGCTTGTGGTGATGACACTCTGGTTGGGTTTCATGTGTACCATTTTTGGTGTAATTGTTATGGCTATGCTCCAGTCATTCTTGTGAGCAGAGGGAAATGGATGACCAAATTTGTCATTGTTTTTTCCAAGAATTTTGGAGACACAATATGTCACTTGCAAATGTCTATGCATGGGAAACATGTTTTTTGATCATGTTGGTGTCCTTCAACTTTGTTTCTACCATTTGCTATGGCTTTTTTAGTTCATGTCCATTTTCGGCTAAGGCTTTGGGGTTTCGCAATTTCACTGCCACAATAGTGCTAACAAAAATTGTTTCATGGGTTGTGTTATTTATAGCAAGTTTTGTGGTATTCTCCGGTGGGGGAGGTAGCAATATTTTTGGGATGGGTGTAATTTGCATTTCGTCAAATTTAATTTTGTTGTGTTCTCGAAAAGTTGGTCTTGGAGCAGAAGATCACGTTTGAAAACGGGGCAATGGTTACTAGGGTTTGGTTTGGCTCCGAAGATCGTGTGGAACAATTTTTTTCTTTTTTTCGTGATCAGAATGTTTTCTGTAGTTAGAGGACGACGTGCAACAGTGTGCAACAACAACGTTGAACCCAGTTAAACACATTTATTGATGTGAATTTTAAGATTTTGGGTTTTATTTGGTTAAATGGTTTGGTTGGGTTTGGTGGATGGGTTATATGAGGAAACGAAGTTCTGGTGATTGGATCTACGCACTACACGCCATTCACTCACTCCTCCATCCACTTTCTCTATTTTATGGGTTGTTTTCATTCTCTATAAATATTATAAAGTAGAAAGTTTTTTATTCCAAGACGAAACCTTGCGCTTCTTCTCAGACTTCATCTTATGGTGGATGAATGATTGAATATCATCCATGGATACGGATGAAGGTTCTAGAAAGTGGTTAGACCTTATTTCATGATTCATTGTTGTTAAAAAAAAAAACATGGGTTTTATATATTTTTTATTTTTTTGGCTTTTTCGTTCGTAAACGAAAGCTCAGGTTGAAGCCATGGAAGTTATTGATGATTCCTTATTATTGTTTGTGGTCTCTAGCCATAGAAGAAAAGTAAGAGCACACACATGTATGTTAATTAAACAAACCCTTTTGGGTATCTTTTTATTTATGGATAATGGATAACATGGTTTATTTATTATCCAAAAAGACTAAAGACCAAGGTGTTAGTTACACATAAAAAAGTAGAAATTCATAAAAAGTAGGCTGTGTATAAAGTCTGAAGTAGAAATTTTTTGTTTGGTGGATTATTTTTTATTTTATCTGTGTTGTTAAATTAAAGGAAGAATAAAAGGAGAGAGAAAGAGAGAAGAGTGATGGTTGGGAGGGAGGAGCAAGAAGATGATGAACTGTAGACCACGTGAATGAAGCCAACTTTTTTATTATTATTATTATTATTATTATTTTGTGAATATTCTAAATAGACCAAGGTTAAGGTTAATTTCTCTTTGGTGTGATTTTAGGGTATGCGTTGACCTGGTTGCGTATGTTTTCTCCCTGGTGGCTCTGCTTCGAACCCAAAGATGAAAAAAATATATATATTGTCTAATTTTTTGAGTATACGTGAGATGTTTTGCAGAGGAACATGCATGTCGAAAACAAAAGTTGTCATAATTTGGTGAGAAAAAAAGTAGCTAATTTCATGATTTTGTGGGCTTTTTGATCAAAGTGTATTGAATGATGCAATGCAAGGCAAGTGTATGTTTCGATTGCTCTGTTTTATGTTGAGAGATGTTTTCCTTGTTATCTACTTCCAGAGGGATATCATGGTGGTGACTCCCTTTCAGATTTTTCTTATGTTTTGATCATTTCATAAATGAACGATGAAGGGTGAAATATTTGATTATCGCATCAAAGGATTTAATGAGAGTAATATTTTTATTTAATGAAATATTGTTTTAATCAAGAAACGTGGATTCTCACAGTCCAATCAAATCGATTTTGTGATAAATATAATGAGAAAACTTTCCTGAAAAATATGGTTTTTTTAAGAATGTTGTTTTCTGAAACGCAAATAAGATCTGAGAAATAAACCTTCTTGTTTTTACAAGAATCAAGAGATTTCAACATATCACTAGTAAAAATGTCTGCAGAACCCGAGCTAAGTCAAATCTGACAAATATGATTTAAAAAAGTGGTTATTATCTTAGGGAAAATATTTGATTCTTAAATTTGGACAATTTCATCTTATGATCATAATTTTATGTATTATTTTTTAAGTGATTTTTTTTCATTATTAATATTTTAATATTACTTAAAAATGATATCTTATATTATAAAAAATTGTCAAAATTTAATAATTAAAATATCAATATTCTTGTCTTAATCATTTGACTATCCGAACTAAACATGATCAAAGAAATATTATATTAGACTTGCATCAAACTCGAGAATGAAAAAACTTACCATAACTACGATAAATACACGTAGTTAGGTAAGAGATAATAATATATTAAGATCTTAATTATTGTAAGAAACTTCTCAGATCCAAAATTCTTAACAACATATACCAAACACATTTTCAAGGAGAAATAATGATAATTTAAATTAAGTTAATTCAATAGTTTCAAATTGAAGTATTTTAGTATGTATTTAGGTTGAATTTTTAAAAGTTATTTTTGTAGTTCAAAGTCATATAATAAAAATATTGAAGGTGGAATTGGTCTCCAATGTCACTTTCTCTAATGCTCCCGTCACTAATCATTAATCATTAACTACTATATTTTAGTTATTTACTTTCAAGAGATATTTTTATTTCATTCAAAAGTTTTAGGCAATATATTAATTACTATATTTTTTATCTAGTTCTTGTATTTTATATATTTACCATAAATAAAAATAAATAACATTTAAACTGTATCAAAATGTTAGAAGCAAGTTTATATAAATCCAAATATTAATTATCATTTCCAACGCGACCATTATTCTATTAAATATAAAGATTAAAAAATATTAAATATAACTTTTTCTTAATTATACAGTACATGTATTTGCCCACGTTAATGAATACATGATATTTCGTAATCACGTTAAAAAATATTACGTTAATATTAAATTTCAATAACGAATTTTTAATCAATAATATTAAAGTTTAAAATGAAAAAATAATATTTTTTTAATTGTAGAAAATGCGAGTATCTTGAAATTCAAATAATACACGAATACTCCAAATAAACTTTTACTCAATCAAACTTGTTAAATCTTTCTTGTTTTAAGTTTTAGAGTAAATTTGATATTTTAGAATAAATTGTTCACCGATCACTGTTTAATGTTTGATATAGCATGTTATGACTTTGTAGTGTTTGGAAGTTTGTGGTATTATTAAATAATTTTTTATTGTAAAATTTTGAGGCAAGAGGAGATAAAGCCATAAACTTGTGTGTTTGTCTTGATTTTGTGCCTTGTTGAATCCTAAATCAAATGCTTTATTGCATAAATTTTTATATTAGTGTTAATGTATTAAGGGATTGTGTTAGTGGAATAATATGATTTGATTGAGTTGAAAACACTAATTTTATTGTTTAATTTTGTGGCATATATGTTTATTGTTATCCAAAAGCTGACTTGAGTTTGTGATGAAAAGATTGCATATTGAAAGCCCTTGGATTATTATTAGTGTAATATCATATGATTTAAATCAAGTGGTTAAAAGTGATTTTTTTTTTCTATAAGCAATTAGGATCTTAAGGCATAATTAAGGATTACAAATTATTTAACTTAATAGATTACTTTTTATTTGCTAAAGAATTTTTTAAAAATCTATTTGAGCACAGAATAATCCTATTGATTAGGAATGGCAACGGGGCGAGACGAGGAGGGGTTTCACTATCCCATACCCATCCCCGTAAAAAAAAATCATCCACATACCCATACCCAAACCCAACGGGTATCAAAATTTTATCTCATCCCCATCCCCGTCGCGTAACGGGTATAATCTCGTACCCATACTCGTACCCGTTTCCTTACTAACTTCAATATAAATTTTAATTAATTTTTATAAAATAATAAAAAATTACAGTAAAGGAAACATAATATTATCAAATATTCAATATTAGGATGATGGTTGTTTCTTTGATATCAAATACTTTGAAATAAATTATAATTGTTTACATTTTAGATTGGAATACCAAATAAAATTTCATGAGAACTAAAACATTTATTAAAGTTGTAAACTGCAAACATTAATAAAACCTAGTTGATAAAATTTTAAAATATTTTTAAAAAAATTTAAAGGAAAACAAATATTCAAATTAAAATATATTTTAAATGTTTGTTCACTTCAATTTTTTAAATTTTAATTAATCACTTTTTTTATACACTAATAAAAATGATAATACATCACTTAATCAAAATGACGCAGATAACAAATAATAGACATAATAAAACAAATTTAACATGATTATTGTATCTTTTGAACTCCAATATATATGTTGGATGGTGATAAAAAATATTCATGATAATTACATTAAATTTTGATATTGTAGTAAATAAAAGTGATTTATACAATTATAGTAAAAAATTACAGTATGATTGATATAATGAGTTAGAAAATAAAAATAATTAGATAAAATATACTGAAATAGTATTCTACATGATGAAAATAAACAACAAATAAAAATATTAAAAAATTAACGAATGTATGTCTTAGAAACAATTTGAGAAACTATTGAAAGAAATCACACAAAGGGTATGATAAGATGAAAAATACCTTAGACATCTAAGAACACTTTTCAAATATCAACATATATACTCAATGGTTGAAAAATAATTGTTTTAGTGAAACAAAAGAGTTTTTCAAATGAAACAAAAATTAATAAAAATAAGTAAAGATTTTTTTTATATTACCTAGTAAATGAAAGATTTACACTAATAAACACTTAAATTGAGAGTATTGAACATACTCATGTGAAAGGAAAATATATAATAAATAAAAATATTAAAAAATAATAGAAATATTCAAATATGAGACATAAAATTTTTTTAATTGACATACATCATTTTAACATAATTACATAAATGTTATGATAAGATGAAAAATATATTGGAGATGCAAATGAGTTTCATGATAAACCAAATAATTAGAAGAAATAAAAAATTGAGAAATAAATAAATAAATAAATATATATATATATATAGTTACTTAATTAATTGTGAATATTTTAATAATTTAAATAATGACGAAGATATGGCAGGGACGAGTATTATGACGAGGATATGTACATACCCATAACCATCCCCATATCCAATTGAAAAAGTCTGAGATTCCCCATACCCATACACATACCCATACCCAGTTAATGCAGAAATTCTTCGTCAAAACGGGAACGGGTTCGAGCAATACCCACGAGAACGAATTTATTTGCCATCTCTACTATGAGTTTAGAAAAAATCTACATTAAGACAAAAATAGTATAATATGGTTAATTGAATAAATAATAAAAAAATGTATATCAACTTCGATTTCCAATAAAAAATTAATCTTCTTATAGACCCTCTTAATGAGTTACTTATAATTAACCTTACCCATAAAAAAAATCAATATTACTTTAATACCATTAAAATATTTTAAAGTTAATTAAGGATAATGGTTGAATTTTCAATTATCAAATACCGAAACTAAAAAAGAATATCATAATTATTAATATATATTGATGCTCAACAAATATTTACATGTGTATATTTACATGTGTTTTTATTTATTAGGAGAGAGAGTATTTGTAACATTTATGTTTTATTTTAATTTGATAATATTTTTGAGTATATGAAAGGAAATAAAATAATTTGGAGTAATAAAAAATTGTGTTAGATTTATTAGTTTGATAAAATAAAATAATTAAACAAATAGAATAGTATAATAAATTATTAAAATATTCTTAGTTAAGATTTAGATATGATTTTATTAGAATTAAAATTAAAACATTTTATAATATGAAGTAATTATTTTATAAAATTATAAATAATGATAAAATTTTATTTTAAATTAAATTTTGTATTATTAAAATATGTAAATTTATAATAAAAAATTATTTTATTATTATTTTATTTCAAAATGTATGTAGAATTAATACCGTATGTAACGCCCCAATTAATTAATGAGTATAATTAAAAGAAAACGTCACATGATTATAATATAACAGCGCAGTTCTGGAGTTTAAACGTAAGACCTTACAAAATAAGGCACACCACGATGCCACAAAAGATAAAAGAGTATCATAAAAAGTATGCTGGAACACGAGCATATAAAAGACTGACAAATACACAGGCCGTAGCCCTCAAGATATTCCACGAAAAACTAAGCTGTAGAGTCGCCTCCTCCCTGATGACCACGATTATCCCTCGCGTCTGCTTCCATCAATAAATTGATGATCATCGCAAGATAGAAACACGACATACAAGGCAACCAAAAGAAAAGGGTAAGCTAGAGCCAATCAACATCTTTATCATACAGTTAAATACACTTTCACCATCCAATGTCAGTACAACATCCAAGCATGTTAAGACTCTTCAATCAATACACTACGACTCGACTTGACTCATCCGGATACGTATAACTTAGTCGGATTCAACGGATGCCTGCACTTGTGGTGGATACCTCTGCTCACCCCCGAGCTGCTCACCCCCGAGCTGCTCACCCCCGAGCTATGTGTTTCAAGTGTTACGATGAATCAATTTTCCCTCACCACAAGGTTAGCCCTTAATGAATTTCAGGCCTCCTGCTACTCTCACCACAGGAGTCAATCCGCTCTAGGTGAGACTAACTGACCCCTTAGAGCGTCAGGATGCAACCTTACTTTGAATCCTTACCTAGTTATACAAATGGGGCACTACCACGGGCACCCACTAACAGGGGCCATGGAATTACGTCCCGACCACTGAAGCGCGACCCTGAAAGTCTCACCTAAAGACCCCAAAGAATTATGCACTGACACAGACCAAACATACTCAATCAATAAAGTAATATTTATCATGCACATAACTCCCATGCCAACCTTTATAACCAAATCCATTCCATGTTTCATGTTGAATCCTACTCATCTCATTATTAAAGATGTCAAAATGAGTTTCAACCCATGAGCCAACCCGGCTCACCGCAGGTTCGAGCCAGGTTGGGTTGAGAAAAATTTAACTTTTTCAAAAGTGGGTTGAACTCAACCCGGCTCACTTAACCCACGGGTTAAACGGGTTCGAGCCGAGTTGAAGGTGGGTTGGCCCACTTAACCCACCAACATTTCTTTTACAATTTTTTTTTAATTTTTTTAAATTTTCTTTTAATAATTATTTACTATTCCTATTATATTTGTTCACAATTTCATGTTTTTAAATGCTTGAATGTTGCTTAATTATATTTGAATAGTTTAAATGTTTAATTAATTTGATTGTCAAGTTATATATATGTTGATACTTTAATCTTTAATTATAATCTTTATAGTAAATTACTCAAGTAACCGTCTTATAAACAATTTTTTCTAAATTAGCATGAAAAAAAT
>Ga0214543_1000811_pt1 | contig 56651 bp, 39 predicted proteins | sample CNSS2metaG_FD_160094 | JGI IMG/M metagenome (GOLD analysis project Ga0214543, IMG submission 160094) | Root nodule microbial communities from cowpea collected in UCLA plant growth center, Los Angeles, California, USA - CNSS2 | ecosystem: Host-associated > Plants > Roots > Nodule | place: USA...
TTAGCTAGGCACCCCCACACTCTCAGATATTTAAGATTAGGTTGATACCCTCTCCATAACTCATAGGGAGTTTTACCCGTTTTCTTATGAGGTATCCTATTTTGTAAAAAACATGCAGTAAGAAGGGTTTCTCCCTAAAGGTTATCAGGTGCATTAGAACTAATAAGAATGGCCATCATCATTTCCTTAAGAGTTCTATTTTTTCTTTCAGCTACACCATTAGACTCAGGTGAATATGGTGGTGTTACTTCATGGATAATACCTTCTTTTACGCAAAAGTCATTAAACAAAACATATTCACCACTTCTATTTGATCTAATCCTCTTAATTTTCTTATTCAATTGATTTTCTACTTCTTCTTTATAAGTTAAAAAAACATCAAAGGCTTCATCCTTACGTTTGATTAAGTACACTTTGGTGTATCTAGAAAAATCATCTATAAAGGTTACAAAATAATTTTTACCACCTCTAGACATGGTTTGTTTTAAATCAGCTAGATCAGTATGAATTAACCCTAACAATTATGTTTGACGTTCTACAGAATAACATGTTTTCTTAGTTATTTTGGATTCTACACATACATCACATTTACCACTTTGTTTATCATGCATATTAATTAATCCTAGTCGTTGCAATTTCATAACATATGAGGAATTCACATGTCCTAATCTAGCATGCCACATATCATATGAGTCAACGATATAAGCAGAAGAACATGATTCATTTATAATTTTTGAAATATTGAGTACAAAGAACATTATTTTTTGTCATTACAATCTTGTCAGATTCTAATGACACTTTAACCCCCACTTTTCCCAGTAGTGCTACAGAGATTAGATTAACTCTTATAGAGGGCACATATAGCACATCACTCAAGGCCAGAGTCTTCCCAGATGTGAGTTTTAGAATAACCTTTCCCTTTCCAATGACTGGAGTTGTCCTGGAATCACCAAGATAAACATGTTCTTCTTCATCCCCTACACTAGTGTAGGAGGTAAAAGCACTCCTGTTTGCACAGATGTGCCTGGTAGCACCAGAGTCTACCACCCACTTGCTCACATTGGTAATCAGATTTACATAAGAAACGACCGCAATTATAGTATCATCTTCCCCTTGGGCTATATTTGCCCTAGGAGGATTGTCGTTTCTTGCTTTGCGCCTGCATTGAGGTGCATGATGGCCTGGCTTCCCACATACGAAGCAATTACCTTTTTTCTTAAAGACGGGGTTAGATCCATTGGGACGGGAATTTCGAAAGTTATTTTTCCTTTTGTGATCAGGTTTGTTCTCGTACCTTTTTAAAGCAGGTTTGTCTTCTACCATATTTGCCTTTGCGGATAAAGCTTTGGCCCTTGCAGTAGCACTCTCCTTCCTGTTGGTGTCTTCTATTATGATGTGTGTAAGGAGCTCTTGAAGCGTCATTTTCTTGTGTCTATGTTTCAGCTGTTGTTTATAGTCAGTCCAGGATGACGGTAATTTCTCGATCAAAAGTTCTGAAACAAACTCATCAGGCAGGAGTATGTTCTCTGCTATGATATCTTCAAGTAACTTGTGATATTCGTTGATTTGAGTCTTTATGTCTTTGTCTTCGATCATCTCCCAACGGTAATAACTCCCTATGATGAACCTTTGTCAGACGACGTCCTCAGCAGTATATTTGAGAATCAACGAATCCCAAATTTCTTTCGCTTCCTTATATGAGCAATACACATCGAACAAATCATTAGACAAGGCACTAATTAAGGTGTGTCGGCATACCTTGTTTGCATAAGTCCAATCTTCAACTTGTTTGACACTGGATTCGTCAGGTTTTCAAGTTGAGAGAGCCATAGCTACTTCATACATGTCTAGAAGAGTAGACACACGTTCTTGCCAGCGTCGGAAGTTCTGCCCAGAGAATACCTCAATTTTAGATACATCCGGAAATGGTTTCGCAAAGACGGTCGGAGTTCCGGAACTATTTTGATTTTCCAGCATAGTAGAGTTGTTGTTGTTGTCAGCCATAAGTCCTTAAGATTGTTGTAAATAACTGACAAATCACGAACAAAAGGTACTTCCTGAGGTGTGTAAATTCACTACCCTTAAGGACTTATCCGCAATGTGTTGCGCAAGCCCCCCAGGATACAACAGGAACTTCTCGGATCTCCCGAGGATCTCAGAACTAGCAAGTACTCTTGAAAGAGTATTTAACCCGGACAAAAGAAGAAAGAAAGAAATATGAGCGAGAAGAGAGCTAGAAGAAAGAGCCTTTCAATATAAATTAATTATTTAATATTTAAAAATATAATGACCAAGGAAATATGATGTAAAAATTTATAAATAATATATATATATATATATATAATTTACATTAATTAATAAATTATGAATATTTTAATAATTTAAAATATTCATATATAATGAAGGACAAATTTGGAGAATATCGTTGAAACGGTTTTGTTTGTTATTCTAGTACTAAAAAGAATGTTTAATAGCAAATCACCCGTATAACAAGAACAACATACAAATTTTACACTATTTACCCCGAAATCATAGGTTATATCTAATTTTCATTTAATAACTTTTACAGGATTTTACTAATCATAATCGTATTACAAACAAATACATGAAAATCTCTTGTCACATAATGCACTACGTGCAGCCAATTATTTTGGAAAGGGGTTTCTCCCTATACCCCAGATGATTTGTACTCCAAGACTGTTCATTAAGTACATTTATATCCTTACCAACCAAGGTAAGTAAGATAATTAAAAAAATTTATTGTCCGTTGTTTTTTAACTAAAACCTGCACCTTCAAAGTTTTCACGTTTTCAAAACACAACCTCTACCTCTTCCTTCTTTCATCTTGCAACGGCGTTTTCCTCTGTAGTGATGTACTGAGGCTGAGCTTCTGGTTGTGGTCCCTCCTATTTGAATCTTTTGAGGTTGTGTTCAGTGTTAGTATTTTTGGATTGCAGGTATCATTTTTAATGCTCTGTGATGCATACCTATATACATGTTTTTGGTTGTTTGTTGTTATAAGGTGTTCATTGTTTATGCATTATTTTGCTTCGTTTATACTCTTAATGCATTCAAAGTGTCTGAAAAAAATAAATAATGTGATTAAATATCGGATATGGAATTTCGGTTCAGAAAAAGGTGATAAAATGTCGACATCCGGTACATTCCAAATTCATATGTTGAGATCTGGTTTCCAAAATTTACGGATGTGGTCATCTGTAATATAAAACACATTCTTTAAGATTAAGTGACTACCAGATGTCGATATTTGGTATGTCTAAAATTCGGATATCGAGATACGGTTCCTATTTATAACTCTACCAGATGTGGACATCCGCTATGCAAAGAAATCGGATGTCGACATCTGGTTCGTCAAGAAAACGTATGCCAGCTGGCCATTACACCGGATGTCGAGATTCAATGTTGATGAAGTCCACGGAAGTCATTTAATGAATAGAATGTCGACGTCCGATTCATATACTTACTAGTTGTCGACATTTGGTATGCGTCCAATATTTTTTTTTTTAATAATTGTTGACTGTGTATTTTGGTCTTGTCCATTTTTTATGTCGTATATGATTTTGTTAGTTTTATAAATATTCATTTATTAATTTAAATTTTTTATATATCTATAACAAATATGATTAATATATTTGAAATAAATGATTAAAATTTTAATTACAAGTGTCCTAGATCTGGTATTTTGATTAATATGTATTTTCTGGTATTTTTTTTGAATTTAATTATTTGAATGGTGCGTTTATGATTTTATAATTTTGGTGATTTTTGGTTAATTAACTATAGGTGATTATAGTTATGGAAGATTTCAATTTGAGTTATTTGTATTCTCAAGTAAATTCGAGTTTGGTGTCAAATTTTTCTTCTTTCCTTAATGATATATGCAAAGGAGATTATACATCTAAGTTTACGAGCGATAAGATTTTCCCCACAATAGATTTTGTTGTCATTATTCTAAGATCTGATAAATATAATGGACAACCAGGAAGAAAGGCATATGTATTCTTAGGATGTGAAAGAGGTCGAAAATATAAGAAATACAAATCTGATGCGGAGCTTAGTTTACCTGACACAAGAAAATGTGATTATCAATTTAAATTGAGAGGAAAACCCATCTCTAAAGGGGAGGGGTGGGTATTGAAGGTAATATGTGGTTACCATAATCATGATTTGTCAGATACTCTAGTTGGTCACCCATTTGCTGGTAGGTAGTCTAGTGAACAATCGTTGCTTGTTGATATGACTAAAAGCCAAGTGAAACATGCAAACTTATTCCTTACTCTTACAAAAAAAGATGAGTGTAATGTGACCACTATGAAGCAAGTATACAATGCAAGATACAAGTATAAAAGATCATTGAGAGGTTTGAGGACTAAGTTACAACAACTAATGGTGATGTTAGAACGTGATAAGGATATCCATTTAAGTAGATGTGTCAATGAATCTAAGATGGTAAGTGACCTCTTCTAGACACATCCTGATGCCATGAAGTTGTTAAATGCATTTAATATTGTTATCATCTTCTGTGTCGTTTCCACGTTCAAAAAAATGTGCACACAAAATGCAAAATGTTAGTGAATTCTATTGACCTTCTCAAATGTTTCCTCTTCACAATCGCATGGGCAGTTATCTACTGAAAACGAACTTGATCTAGTGCTCAATTATTTCAAAGAAGTAGACATTATAGGGAAAGTGACCATCAAACAGAAATTACTTGACATCGTTTGCCCTTCGATGACATCATTGTTTTTGCCAGCGAGTAAAATTTAAACGACGGGTGCACAAAAGAGTCATCGTGAGAATTCAAGACATGATATTTCGATCATGTAGATGCCCTCATTGAGAATTCAAGACATGATACCTCTGTTGCAAAGGAAGAAAATAATTTGAAGGCCAAATGTGTAATGCAAGAAAAGAGAATACCCATGTTAGAATAGTTCCATCCAATTTGTCAGCCTTACATTGAGGATGTTGTGGATATGGTTGTTGATAAAAATTGTGGGTATAGATGCATTGATGCATTGTTAGGGATGGGTGAGGAGTCATGGCCTCTAATTAGACATGATTTGTACAAAAAACTTAGTTGTGGCGTGATGAATATTCAACATTAGTTGGAAGCCATAATCGACTAGAAAAACTAAGAAAGACTTTGCTAGTCCATTCACCATCAAGGGTATGAGCTCTATACACTATAATAATTTGTTTTATTATAATTTCATTAATTATAAACAAGCTAATCAGGAGAAGTGGATGACTATACTGGACATGGAGTATGCAATTGCTAATCGATATAACGTAATCTTAGTTTGTTTGTCGTCGATTCAAAATTTGACGATATCATCCCACTATGTACATCCCCACCTAGTACGCAAAGTCAACATCAACTAATTTGTATCAGATATGTTCATGGTTCTCATTTTGTGCAAGCAAGGTGATTCATAACCTTCTTTCAAAATAACCCTTGTCATCATTAGAGAGGCACATGATAAATATGGATTTGAAATGGTTCAACATATGTATTCCCCATTGAAGTCACCATCTGTCGCGATTTAGGTTACGAGACAAGAGCTTGTAACCCTAATGGAGTCGCCATCTGTCGCAACCTAAATCGCGACGAGACGACGAACTAAAAATAAATTTATTTGGAAAAAAGATGTTTGAAATCGCCACCATAGTTTATTTTAGAAAACCATAGAAAACCATGAAAATCATATAAAGTCTGCGAAAACCAAATTTAGGGTCCGGGAATCGGTTACGCGTAGGGAAGGTATTAGCACCCTACAACGCCCGCTCAAAGGTGGTACCTTTAATTAAATTTGCAAAAGATTTATTTTGATTTTAAATATTTATTTTTCCCATAAGAAAATGTTGAACAAAATTATTTTTGGAGTGAAAGGGACTCGACAAGGATTAAAACATTGGTCCTACGTATTCTTTTTAAAAATGAGCGATCAGGGCTACAGAGTTCTTTAGAATAAGGTTTGATTAAATAATTTATTTTTTGAAAGTTGTCTTTTGACATTTTTGAAAACGAGTGCCGTATGACGCGAGCGACCGATTAGACACCAAACACACTTTTTTATAATTTTTGTATTTTAAAAGAAAATATCGTGTGACGCGACCAGTCAATTAGACACCTAAAACATTTTTATAATTTTTGTATTTAAAAAAAGTATTGTACGACGCGAATGGCCGATTAGACACCAAACACACTTTTTATAATTTTTGTATTTTAAAAGAAAGTGTCATGCGACACAAGCGATCAATTAGACACTAAAAGATAAAATAAAGAAAATAACTTTAAATTTTATTTATTCTTATTTTTATCATTTTAATAAAATTACTTTAATTGTTATTTCAATTTTAAAATACATTTATTATTTTTGAATATGATGTGATTGAAATGTGAGATTTAATTAAAAATAGTAAAATTGGAAATAGAAAATAAGAGTACATAAGTGAGATTGTGGGTTAAATGACAAAAACTATACACGAAAACGGGGTGCATAAAGAGAAACATGTGGTGCATAAAGTAAATGCATCCTAGCCTAAAAAAAGAAAATGAAAGGAGTGGGGTGGGTACTTTGGTACATAAGATAAAAATAAAACTTAATGTAAGGGGTCTGGGATTATTACATTGGGGAGTGCATGAAGTAAATAAATAAACAGAATCCAAATTAAAAAGTGGGGGTGCGCAACTTAAATTATGGAGGTGCATGAAGAAATGAATCTGCCAACCTTACAAAACAGGGGTGCGTGAAGAAATGAATCTACTAACTTTAAAAAATAGAGGTGCACGAATTAATTATGGTGGTGCGTGAAGAAATGAATCTGCTAACTTTAAAAAAACAGAGGTGCACTAAATTAATTATGGTGGTGCATGAAGAAATGAATTAGATATCTGCCCTAATTAACAAAATGCACATCACAAGTTAACATGAGACCTAACCCTTACTTTATCTTCTTCCTTTCCGCAAAACACCATTGCCATACCAACTCACGACCTAGACCACCAGCGGCGACGCGACCAACAATGGCGCCGACCGCCATCGTCATGCCACCACTAACAGCAACGGCAACCACAAATTTTTGCCTCCATCCTTACGCTACATCCCTCATCGAGCAACTATCCACGACTTCAATGGCGCCAGCAGCGGCGGTGCGACCTTAATGCTGCCAACGACGTCACCAATGCCAACTTATTCTCACATTCATCGCATCATCTCCAAAATCCAAGACTAGTTCAACCGTGACTCACCTCTCCCTTGTTGTGACCACCATGGCAACATCGGTGAGACCTCTGCGAACTACCTATAATAAAGGATTCCAACACCAACCATGGCTGCCCCACGATTTCCAGAATAGCAATGCTCACAACCAGCCTCTATTTGCTTGCAGTAAATCAAACCCTTTCTATTTCAAATTATTTAAACTCAATTCTCTTTTATTTTCAATTTAAGGCAACATCGGATGAAGGAATTCACAATTTATACCATTATCGCATAACAACAAATAGAATGACCAGAGCATCGTACCTTATTTAATGTCTCAACTTTGTTTTTCTATCACTGTTATCCTCTGTTCTTAATTCTGAATGTTGTTGTTTATATTCTTTGTTGCACTGTTGTTTCTATCACTACTCCATTCTTTTCTCTTTTCATTGTTGTTGTTCCGTGAATGAGAGTAGAAGAGGTTTATAGCTTCTACTTCGTGAATGGAAAAGTATCCCATAATTGGAAAAAAAATGCCTCTAAAAATGAGAACAAAACAAAACGATCCATCCATTATGTGCCAATGAAGTCATGAGTAGCAGTTAAAGTAGAAGTTGAGATAGAAAAAAAAACTGTTCCCTCCAATTTGAGGTGTCAATTTGACCTAGTCCATAGGACTTGGCCCTGACCTATGTGGGATAGTGCCAAAAAAGCCCACACTTAGGACCGTCCGGATCGTCGGAATCATCTAGATCATCGAGCCTGTTCGGGTCGTTTGACCCGTCTGGATTGTCAGGCCCGTCTAGATTGTCAGTGTAACACCCCTCTTAATCAAGAGGGCCGTGTCAGGTCTGCAGCCCAATACACCCCAACCCCTCACCCCTCAGGCCACACAAGGACCACCAGGTAGGTTGTTGCCAGTCGGGGTCGAACCCCAGACCTGACCTTTAACACCCTCTCAACAAGAGAGATGTCACCAGTTGCATCTCTCCAGTTGGGAGGATGTTAAAGGTCAGGTTGGGGGTTCGATACCCACTGGCAACAACCCACCTGCGATGAGGGAATCCCGGGGTGAGGGGTTGGGGTGTATTGGGCTGCAGACCTGACATGCTCTCAGTTGGAGGGGTGTTACAGTCAGGCCCATCCGGATCATTGGGCCCGTCTAGATAGTTTGGCTCGTTCGGTTCGTCGTGCCCATCTAGTTCATAAGGCCGATCCGGGTCGTCGGTCTTGTCCGATTCGTTGGGCCCGTTTGGGTCATCAGACTTGTCCGGGTCGTTGTGCCTATTTGGGTCGTTTGGCCCATCTTGGTCGTCGGGTCTGTTCGAAACGTCGTGCCTATCGGGCCCATTCGGGTCGTCGGACTCGGTTGGATTATTAGGCCCGTCCAGATCATTGGGCATGTCTAAATCGTCGGGCCCGTCTAGGTAGTCTGTCTTGTCTGGGTCATCGGGGTCGTTCAACTCGTTTATATCATCGTGCTTGTCCGTGTCTTCGGGCTCACTCGGATCGTCAGGTCCGTCCGGGTCGTCATGCCCGTCTGGATCATCGGGTTTGTTCGGTTCATCGGGTCCATTCGGGTTTTAAGGGTTATCTGTGTCCTTGGGCCTGTCGAGAACATCGAGGTCTTCTGGATCATCGGTGTCATCAGGCTCATCTAGGTCTTTAGACTCGTCTAGTTTGTTGGGCCGATTTGGGTCTTCGAGCCTGTTCGGGCCTTAGGGCCCGTCCGGTCGTCGAGCCCATCTAGGGCTTCGGACTTGTCCTGGTGATTGGACATGTTTGGCTCGTTGAGCACCTTTGGATCTCTGGACTCGTCTGGGTCGCTCAATTTGATCTTTGACTCTGACTTAATGTAACATTATTTGGGGGGCCTAACTCACCTTAGCCCTAGCCCTAACCCAATAGAGAGAGGGGGCTTTAGGGGCTAGGGCTTTTTTTTGGCCCCCTCATTTGGGGCCTCCCTAAAAGGGGGTTTTATGAAGAGTGGGCTAGGACTGGCCCATCGGCTAGGGGCCAAATTGACACCTTTATCTCCAATCCTGCAAACAGTTTTTATTTTCATTTTTAATTTTTAATTTTTAATTTTTAATTTTTAATTTTTAATTTTTGAATTTTAATTTTTGAATTTTATTAATTAATTAAAAACGAAATTATCTTTTTTTATTATAATAAAAACAAAAATTATTTTACTCAACGCTTAAAAAACATAAATTAAAAAAACTTTTATTAATTAATTTTTATTATTATTTTTCAACAAATTATTTTTATCCTTTTTTTTATTTAACACTTATTTTTTAATATATATATATATATATATTATTTTATTTTATTTTATTTTTTATTTCTTTTTTTAAAACAATGTTATTCGTCTGAACAAAATTGGGTGTTGACACATCTAACTAGGTTTTAACATCATGTACAGTAGAAGTAACTCATCCAATGACAAAACGTGTTGCACGAGGTTCAGTCTCGACATACGTATTGCAGAACTACTTCCTTCCTAATGCAGGAAAGTGCTCATATATCTAGCTCTACAAAAAATACTATAGCAATTTACTACTAATATGAAAACAAAAACAAAAGTAAAATATATGTGGGTACCTATAAAAGAGGTAGATATCCATATAATTGTTTTATTGATGCAAAGCTAGCATCTCCTAGCTACTCGTAAAAGTAGACAAGAGCAGCAACTCCCCAAGCATATCTGCGACATGTAGGCAGATATCTAAACAGTTGCAGGTACGAAACAAGGACGAAAATGACGCTTTTATCAACAAATATAGTGCACCCAACAAGGTGCAAAAGATACGCTCGCGCAACAAACTCCCACAGCTAGTTTTCGTAACAGTTGTTATAGAGGTCCCTAAAGAAACTCAATCTAACCTAGGAACCACAACATTAATTCAATTCATCTGTAGCCATAACCTGGTCCATACCCAAAAGTGTCCTTAGAGTCTTTATTGCATCTTCAAAATCAAGTGTTGATTTGGGCAATACTTCCCATGATTGGAAGATGTATCAGTGACCACACCTCATCTAAAGATATAGTCAGTTCACCCCTAGGTAGATAAAAACGGTTTGTCTCATGGTAGTATTTCTCAACAAAACCCAGTATCATGGTAATCATACAAAAAATCGCACAACGGCAATAAACTAAAAACAAAATAACATATGAACCATAAAAACAAATCTTGTAACTTTTTTAGCATGGGAGACCAATTTCATATTTCGATCCTAAAAACAAAATAAAAATTCCTTAAAACAAATCGAACAACATATGAACCATAAAAAAACCATTTTATAAATTTTTTGACTAATCTAACCCTTCCATATCACACGTGCTACATGATCAGCATAATGAGTCAATAAGGAAGTATCAAATGAACCACTAGGAAATCCTGCTCCATCATTCCCAACCTCCTACTCTTGCTCTCGAGCTACATCGACATCATCGTGCTCAATAACATCCTCATCCAGATGACCTGACGGTGGATTTTGGTGAGGTAAAGCAGGTTCAACATGTTGACCCTTTCTACGAGCTAAAGTTGTCAATTTCTTCCATGTTGAACTCTCGGATACATCATGTGAAGAAGAACCACCACGTGTTGTCAAACCACCTCGTGTCCTAGGCATATCTATAAAATTAAAAATCAAAATTTGATGTCATTTTATGTTTAATCGACTCACCAATAAATAAAGTGTTATGAGAAAGAATGGTTAAACATGATTTTTCTATCAATAATACATTTCCATTATTCTAAACAAATTTATTTTGAATGGTTAAGAAAGGAAAAACCTTATATCTCGAGCATCATATCATCATATCTACATATCCTAGTAACACATTAAAAATCAAAAATATTTTACTACGGATGTCCACACCCACAACCCAATTTGCTTTTCCAAAGGTCCGCATCCATAATATTCCCAATTGAAAATCAAATTTGTAACACCTTAAAAGAAAAAAAATGAAACTAATTTCGACATCCACAATTCATTTGCTTCTATTGTTTGTCGACATCCTCTTCTCTGAGCCACATTAGTATTATGTTATAAAGAAAATAAATTCTCTATCGGATGTCGATATCCGTAACTCAATTTCCTCTTTCCAATGTCAACATTCGTAATGGTGCAGTTTTAATTCCACATTTGTAACGTTGAAACATCAATACAGGTCGACATCTACAATTCAATGGCCTCTACCGAATGTCGACATCTGTAATGGTCTTTTTTAGGAAAAAAATAATGCTATAGAAATCCACTTCTGTTATTTCAAAAAACCAATTCAAATCAGACAGCGTTTTAATTTACAAATTTAAACATGGATTACACAGATAAAACATACAAATAAATAACTAAGAATAAAGGTGAAGAATTAACTTAACTGGAAGATTTCTTGAAAAGGATGTGAAGCACAAGACATAATGGCAACACAATAACTACACTCAAGATCTGGAGGCTGCGACAGTAGTGCGAATTAATCAGAGGGGAGAGAAGAGAGGAAAGAGAAAATGACTAATGTGGAGAGAAAAAAGGGATACTACCATACCAAAGGGGGCTAGATCAAATTGGAAATTTGGGGTGCATGCATCTGATGGTGGGCTGTTGTATTAAATAGAGGAGAGAGAAAATTTACTCTTTTACTTTTACTGTGCAGGGCAAACTACAAATTAAATAACTTTTTAGTGGTACAGGAAAAAACATTAGGGGTGTGGGAAGAAGCCCCTTTTGGAAAAGGCCTACAAACCATCATGTAACCATAGTCGATGCAGATTTGATTAAGGGGTTTTCTTCTTGCACCCCCAATATTTCTTTTGCACCTCTAAAGATTTGTGGTGTTCCATTTATGCCCTTTGAAAAATTAAATTAAAATTACAAAATGAATAAGGTAAGAGTAATAATTAAGCAATGATGAAGTTTCAGAGTTTGGTCTTGACCAAACTTATTAAATTATGGCAAATGTTATATTTTGATGCTACAACCCCAAATCTCTTGCCCTTTTCACTTTCACTGCATAAGTTAAAACTTTTTTTTCTTATTGTGTCGTAGTTTCTAAAGAGGATTTTCCAGTTGCTTTGTTGTCGAGTTTGTTGCAATTTCACTAAACCTTCATTCATTTCATTCCCAACAAAAAAGGTATATATTTGAACATCTGGTTGGCAAATTTACCAGACGTGGACTTTCAATTTTTCACATTCACGAAAGTGATTTCCGGAAAAAACTAGAGATGGAAGTTGTTAGGTTTATAAAGAGGGGGTATCACTGGGGAGATACAACACCAATGAGAACTGAGCCTAACTTAGACTCACACTTGGATTCCTAACAATCTCCCCCTCAAGAGTGGGTCCCTTCAACCACATTGGTACACTCCCCCTCTAGCAGAAGCATTCCCAACCACGAGTACTCATTTTCTGCCCTTTTCTGTACCGTCGTTCTTTTCTTTAATGGGACACGCTTACCTGACCCACACTGTCAGGCAAACTTTCGATACTAGGACCATATTGCACTCGTCTTAGCCGGTTTTAACCATCGACTCTAATACCACTTGTTAGGTTTATAAGGAGGGGGTATCATTGGGGAGATACAACACCAATGAGACCTGAGCCTAACCACATAAGACATTGACACCACTCTCAACCCAAAACCTTAAGGCAATGGGTTTATGGGTCTTTATTCTTATATAGTGCTCTACTTTCTCATTTTTGGTCAATGTGGGACTTAGACTCACACTTGGATTCCTAACATAAGTAGACTTCCAAAAAGAAAGAAAATAAAACCCCGCAATTCTGGAAGTGAACATCCGAAATTATAATTTGCTGAAAGTCAAGTTCTGGTAGTAAAGTGTCCCAGATGTAATATAATAATGTTCTCACTCTTCCAGAAGTAGACATTCGGATATGAAATTAATCAGATGTCAACTTTTAGTTATTAAAATGCTCCAAATGCGGTGTGTTACTTGTTTTCCGGAAGTGGTAGTGACCGGATGTGGACTTCTGGTTGCATTGTTTGTTATCTTCGTAAATCCACTTCCAGTTAATAAAAAAATAATCAAACTTTTTTTTTAATTGGTATATTATGCTTTTTAGTGTTTTAGTGTTAGTATTTAGTTATGCTTTATTTTTCATTTATTTATGTTTTATGTTTTTTTTTTTTCATGAGTATTTTAATTTTATTTTTATATTTTTTATTTGTTTTAATTGGTATTTTTTTACGTTTTAGTATTTATTTATGCTTTAATTTTTTTTTATTTATGTTTAATGTTTTTTTTGCATGAATTTTTTTTTTATATTATTTATGTTTTTTGTTTATATTTTTTTTTGAATGAATATTTTAATTTTTTTAATGTTTGTTATTATTTAATTTTTTTTGTTTTAATTGCTATTTTTTTATGGTTTATTATTTATGCTTTATTTTTTGTATTTATTATATATATATATATATATATATATATATATTTTGTTGTTGAATGAATATTTTATTTTTTATTGTTTTAGTTTTATTTAGTTAGAATTGGTATTTTTTTATGGTTTACTATTTATTTATTTTATTTATTTATGTTTTATATTTATTTTATTGTTGCATAAATATTTTAATTTTCTTTTTATATTATTTATTGTTCAAAGAATTAGTATTGAATATTGATGTTAGGTTATAAGTAGTGAAACTTATCTAGGATGGATGATCTCCCTTTAACTTTCACGGAATCACAAGTAAATTCGAGTTTCATCTCCTATTTCTCTTCTTTTATAAATGAGATGTGTAAGGGAGACTATACAAATAATTTTACGACTGAGTAGATATTTTCCACACAAGATGAGTTGATTCTGTGGGTTCGAGTGATAACATTTGATCTTGGTTTTGTTGTTGTGACAATAAGATCTGACAAAGCTACTGGTCAACCTGGGAGGAAAACGTATATATTGTTAGGCAGTAAAAGGGGTGATAAGTATAGGAAGTACAAATCTGATGTTCAACCTAGTGTTTTTGGCACAAAAAAATGTGATTGTCCATTTAAACTGAAAGGCAAACCAAATAGTAATGAAGATGGTTGGATGTTAAAGGTAATTTGCAGATATCATAACCTTGATGTGTCTCAAATGTTTGTTGGTCACCCATTTGCTAGGAGGTTAAAATCTTCTGAATAGTCCTTGCTTGTTGATATGTCTAAGACTAAAGTCAAGCCTACAAATATTTTACTCACTCTGAAACAAAATAATGAGTGTAATGTCACAACGATAAAACAAGTATATAATGCAAGATACACTTATAAAAGATCATTGAGAGGTTTGAGAACTGAATTGCAGCATTTGATGATGTTGTTAGATCATGATAATTACATCCATTGGAGTATATGTCAAGACAAATCTGAGGTGTTTTGGACACATCCTGAGTTCATTAAATTGTTGGATGCATTTAATATTGTATTCTTGATGGATACCACCTAAAAAACCAACAAATATTGATTGTCATTACTTGAGATGGTTGGGGTCACATCTATAGGGTTGACTTTATCTACTGGGTTTGCGTTCATATCTAGTGAACAATAATCTAATTTTACTTGGGCTCTGGAAAGACTTAGAGGATTATTCGTGACATCTACGGGTGGTCCACAAATAATTATGAGTGATAGAGATCTGGCTTTGATGAATGTTATTGCCATTGTATTTGCTAATTGTTGTCATCTCCTTTATCGATTCATATTCAGAAAAATGTCCAAGCGAAGTGCAAAATGTTAGTCAATTATGTTGGTGCTTGGGATGTTGTGATGGAAGCATGGGAAAATGTAATGTATTGTGAAGATGAGTCGACCTTCACTGATTGTGTAGAGCTCCTTCGTAATTTTTGTATTTCGTTGCCTTTATTCTATGAATATGTGAATGAATGTTGGATTATTCCGTACAAAAAAATCTTTGTAAATGCATGGACAAATCAAGTAATGCATTTAGGAAACACAACATCAAACATGTATTTTTCATTGTCATTTACATTAGTTATCTTCTTATTTCGCTCATGATATTGTTTATGTTAAATCCAATAGGGTTGAGTCTGCCCACTAGAGCTTGAAGAAAGTTCTGGGAAGTAGTATGGGAGACCCATGTTCGTGTTGGGATGCACTCATAACTTGGTTATCCTCCAACATAATGAAATCAATACGTCTTTTGAAAAAAGTTTAAATTTGAGAAGTAACGTGTATAAAGGAAGCATGTATAAAAGATTGGTTGGAATTGTGCCCGGACATGCTTTAAGACTCATTACTAATGAGGCTAAACGAGTCATGCATATAGAATTTGACATTGTGAGTTGTGGTTGCGTGTTGAGAGCAACGTATGCTCTACCGTGTGCTTATGAATTAGCACGATATGTGCATGGGGTGATTCCTCCGATTGTCCTTCATATAATGTGCATTGTTTTTTGTCAACAACCTAATATTTATCATTTAAGAATTCTTTAGTGTGTTATATATGTCCCAATTTCCCCACCAAAAAGGACTAGATGGGTCCTCAGAAAGGATTGAGAATATATGTTGGATATGATTATTTGTCAATAATATATATTGAACCATCAATAGGAAGCTCGATTTGTTGATTGTCATTTTGATGAATCAGTTTTTCCAACATTTTAGGAAGAAAGAAAATAATTGGAAAATGATATTGGTTGGATGAATCAGACGACACTTGGATTTGAACTGGGGAAAAAGGATTTGCAGTCCCCCATCTTACCACTTGGCCATACTGCCAATAAAAATATAGATATGAAGTTTTTTAGAATACTTCCCTCTTTTCTTTCTATTGAAAAATTGAAAAACAATCTTGAGACCAATCACAATCGTTAACTATTCTTTTATGAATTATTCTTGAATATTTGAATATAAAATGATTTTTTTTAATGAGATCAGAAAATAAAAATTGATACATAACCAATCAATATTTTTTTTTTAATTTTTTTCATTCTATTTATAAGAGCAAGTGCAAGTTTAAATGATATACCAGTTATTAATGCTCTAATTAGAATTAATATTTTTGTTGGACAATCTAATAGCAAATGAATCTCAAACATGCTTTAAGCGTGGTAGGCCTGTTGGTTCTAAAGATAAAAATTCTTGAATAAGAAAAGAAGTAAAAAGGTAAGATGACCTAGTCGAGGAGGTGGAAATCACAAAAGATTCATTTGACATAATTTATGATCCAGTTCAAAAAGAACTCCAAGTACCTAAAATTGTTGAAAATGGTGAGATCTCAAAAAATTATGTCATGAATAAGAAAATATGAAATCGAAATAAAGTCGATATTTATGAGGCTTTTGCATATAATATAACGATGAATGTTATAAGTAACAATGAGGATAAAAAACCAACGATCATCGAAGATTGTTGACAAATAAATGCTTGTCCAAAATGGAAAGATGTAATCGAAACAGAATTTGATTCGCTTGCTAAACGAAACGTTTTTGGACCTGTAGTTCTCACACCTGAGGGTGTAAAACCCGTTGGGTACAAATGAATTTTTGTGCAAAAACGAAATGAGAATGGTGAAATTGTAAAATACAAATCACAATTAGTTGCTCAAGGTTTTTCACAAAGACTTGGTATTAAATTTGAAGAAACATATTCACCAGTATTGGATACAACAACATTTGGATATTTAATTAGCCTAATTGCACAAAAAGGTTTGAATTTATATCTAATGGATGTTGTTACAACCTATTTGTATGGTTCTCTTAAGAATGATATTCATATGAAACTTCCTGAGGGATTTAATTTTCCCAACAAAGCAAATTCTAAAGAGGATTATTCAATTAAATTGAATAATTTCATTTATAGATTAAAACAATAAGGATGTATGTGGTATAATCATCTTAGTGAGCACTTGTTAAAAGAAGGATTTATAAATGATCCTATTTATCCTTGAATTTATATGAAAATATCAGAAAATGAATTTGGCATAATTGTTGCTTATGTAGATGACATGACATTGTTGGAACTCCTAATGAGCTCACAAAGACAATTGATTGCTTAAAGAAAGAATTTAAGATGAAGGATCTTGGAAGGACAAAGTTTTGTTTGGGAGTACAAATAGAGTAATTAAATTAAGGTGTTTTCGTGAGGTCGTTAGAGGTTGATAAAAACTCTTTTAGACCTAAAGAGGAAGAAAAACTTCTTAGTCTAGAAGTACCATATCTTAAGGTTATAGGAGCACTAATGTATCTTACTAATTATACTAGACCTGATATAACATTTGTTGTAAATTTGTTAGCAAGATATAGTTCTTCATCTACAAGAAGACATTACACTTGAGTAAAATATATATATTTCTTTACCTTAATGGTACTATGGATATAGGTTTATTTTATCCAAATGATTGATGCAAGTTATGTAGATGCAAGTTATTTATCATATCCTCATAATGGTTAATCACAAACAAGATATTTTTTCACACGTGGTGGCACAATAATTCCATGGCGGTATGTGAAACAAACCATAACAACAAATAATGCAGATTTTTTAGCATTGCATGAGGTAAGTCGTAAATGTGTTTGGTTGAGGTCTATAATTCAAATGTGAAACAAACTTGTGGTTTATCCTCGGGAAAAATGAAATCAACAACCATATATAAAGACACTATAAATTTTTTTGTTAAATACGATAATTATTTGTGGTATAAAATGATGCTTATGACAGTCATATTTTACGCCTGCGGTGGGTTCAAGTACCATCATATATTTTGCTGCCACAAGGTATAATATGGTGGTCTTATGCGAAACATCGCAACACCTGCCATTTAATGCACTATGCAAATAATGGCAGTTTAGACCACCGTATTCAATGTGCAAATAATGCCAGGTGAAACTACTATAATGTGTTTATTTCAAAAGAAATAAATGCACAAATAATGGCACGTGAAACTAGCATAACTTTTTTATTTAAAAAGAATTATGATGCCAAAAACTACACTTAAAAACACCAGTATTTACATTATGTTGAAATAAAATACAACATTTTAAACTATCGTAATTTGAATGTAAAATTATTTTTTCAATTCTTATTTATTTAACTTGCATTATTTATTTAACCTATTTTTCATAAAATCAGAAAAGGTAAAAAAGAAAATATTAAAGACAATTTTTTTATCACATTTTCATTCATAATTCATATAAAAAAAGTCATTTATCCAACATCATCCAGAGGTTTGCATGTTGAAAACCAAAAAACAAAATCTTTCATCATTATAATACACCTTCCTATAGCTTACACAAAATAGATCCTAAATTTTTATAGCTATATTTTGAGCTAGTCTTGTCTCCCTTTCTTGATCTCCTCCCGCCAATCGGTGATGGAGCACCACTTCCAACATCTGGTGCCTGAAATAAATAAAAAAATACTTATAATTTATTCAATTTCAATGTTTATTGTAATAAAATAATTTAATTTCTTAAGTAAAGTACTAAATTTTACCTCATTAACTAAGGGATTTACCAAACCAGCAACCATAGTAGCAAAAATGTTCAAGAACGTCATATCTAAAAGCGATGTAGGCAAGCATCATTTGCATTTGGTTTTTGACATATTATTTCCCATCGTCATCTCTAGACGATTCTAACATAAGATCTTTGCATATTGTTTCGTATCTTTATCTTTCCACTTAGAGGTTTTGCATCATTTACATTCTTCTAAGCCTTTGTTCTCCTCACCCTTATATAACATACAATCTTTTGGACAAGATGGTATCTTGATGTAATTAAGACCAAGTTTTGTTGATAACACTCTTAGTCTCATAGAATGAGTTAGAAAACATAGCATGTTCAAATGCATTCTTTAGCAAGTCTAGAATAATTGTCATCCCTTTGTCACTCATTCTACATAGGCATTTTATATGATACAACTTCAGCATAAACCTTCATATAATGGCTGACTATTGCCTTTCACCAATTTATCAAAGTCTGAATTGCCTTTATTTTGCTCCATATTATTTTCCACATTGTCATCCCCAATAGCCCCATCAAAATCATTCACATCATACCCCACAAACCCAAAGGCATCGTTCAACATGTCTTCCATTGGATTTCGAGATTTTGAAATATCTTCAACCATATTTGCACTTGTAGCAACCACAACCTCACTTGCACTTAGTCTTTCACCATGCAAATACCATGTTCTCTAGTTTTCAAGGAAAGGTCTACATGTTAAGTTTTCTTGAATTATATCCCTAGTTTGTAATTTTTTGAAACCACACTTTGATCATGAACACTTAATGGCAAGACCATTACTATGTTTGAAAGAAAAATTCATAAAAACCTTCAATCCATTTGTGTATTCAATTGTATTTTGTGGTTTAGAAATCCATAATTTATCTATTGGCATGACTACAAAACAACAAAACAAACACCAAAAGAAATATTACTTATTTAGGAATGGGATCATGTATTTTATGACACAATATTTGCAGAAAAATGTCAAGATAGGTTAGGTTTTTATGGTATTTTAGTTGCTACGATATTGTACCATGTGTGAGGTACTTACGTAGTAATCTACGTAATCACATTCTTCATAACAAAATAAAACTATAGGGGGTGAGAGTAAACGAATTAAACTGATGAGAAAGTTAATAATAGAGATTACATAAATGATTGGCTGAAAGTTGAAGTTGAAGTTGTGAAACATTTCATTACATTACTAGTATAGCTCTAAAATATGTGGTGATAATACAGAAGTTATGAAACCTTACAGGAAATCAAGCGTATTATAGACCACATCAACAAGATTTAATGATAAAAATACATATTATATATCAACAAATAACATATTAACATTAAAATGTCCATGTTAAAGGTTGGTCCCAACATATGTGCCTAGTCTCAATGCAAATCCTACTTTCCTAATAAATTTACTCCTACAACAAACCAATTATCTTTGTTTCCAAATTCATATTTAATTTAAAGAATAAAGGTGTAACCATTGATCGGAAAACTAATTGTTTAGATTGTATATTAAATACATGTTCGTGTGTATGATAAACCATACATCTCTTTTAACCAACACAACAATACTCACTTCTTTAATCTTATACCACTAAGAAAAGTAATTTCCGTTGATTATTTTTAGCATGTTTTTCTTGATGTAGTGATGCTTCTCTTTTAAGTTTTGATGTGAGCATGTGATATGAATCGCATATCAGCATGTTCACTCTATTAGAAAGCAAGTAATTATGTTCCAGATATACAACACTTGATATATCAGATGATGAGAACCTTTTATTTGAGACTTTTTTTTCTATCACTATAACTCATAATTGAGCATAAATAGATGCAAAATAAATGCAGATTTTGGGCCTAGTTTCCAAGTTCCGGAAGGTAATGATCAGAAGAAATGAGGGAATAATATAGTAGAAGAAACTCAAAACTAAATCACAACACTTTTGAGGTTTTCCTGAATTAAACTAACACTTTAGTTTTTTTTTAACTTTTACACAATTTTTTCTTTTATTTTAAAAACATTGCATTGTCCTCGATTTTTATATTATACATATATCCTTTAAAAGAAGGAACAATAATAATAAAATAATCATTAAAAAGCAGGGGATGTAAATATAATTTGAGTAACCTCAAATGATGTCAATGTAATCTACTGAAACTAAAATGAACTGACATGCATCAACACCGGTTAAATCCAATCATGCTTGAAAAGTGCTTTTTTATTTTACAAGAAAAATGAATTTTACACACTGCACTCGATCACTCGATCACTTATTAGATGCTGCTAGATTTTCTGCATTATAAACATTTTGTATCACAATGATACCTTTAAATATTATCTCTCATGGAGCTATATTCCACGTTAATTTGTTTATTATTTAAAGATACACTTGAATTTCAGTGTATGAACCTTTTAATTCTTATTACCATAATGAATTAAACGCTAGCTTTTACCATGTAGTGAATGCAAAACATTTGAAGGTGAAATAACGCATGAAAATTTTAAACTGGAATAATGGCCTTGAGATTTTGACATTTGAAAAGATTTCTGGAGTATAGTGACTAGAAAAGGTAGAACAACAATACTCTTTAACAGAAGGTACATTAGTAGTGCAGAAAATCAGTACCCAATGCCAGTAATGTTAGGATTCGGTTCATTTATTTAGTCAATTCAGTTTATTATTATTTATTGTAAATAAGGTCCTAAATATCAGGGACATGGATACAGTTTGAATAAGTTGTTTTTAGTCTTCCACGTTAGTAGGAATTGTTAAACGTGGTTACTGCATTTTCTTCGTGTCAGTTGTATAGAGCTTATATAAGCCTATTTCTTTAATAAAGCAGATGTACTATTCTTCTGCAACATCTGAGAGCTTTAGTTTATCTACTGCAATATTGTGAGCATTAGTTTAGTATCCAACAAAGCTGGTATCAAAGCTTCGAAAGAAGCCTGATAGGGTGCAAAAGACATGGCAACTGAAGTAAGCAATTTTGTACAGGCCTCCATCCCAAAATTTGATGGGGATTACGATCATTGGAGTCTCCTTATGGAGAATCTCCTAAGATCGAAAGAATATTGGGCCGTGGTTGAATTGGGGTACCAAGAGCCGTAGGACGTACAGAGCTTATTAGCAGCACAACAAAAAACGTTAAATGAGATGAAGTTGAAGGATCTAAAAGCCAAGAACTATCTTTTCCAGGGTATTGATAAGTCTATTCTGAAAACCATCACTCAGAAAGAGACTTCCAAGCAGTTGTGGAACTCCATGAAAGTCAAATATCAAGGAAATGCTAGGGTACAGCGTGCTCAACTTCAAAGACTCTGAAGAACCTTTGAACTCCTAGAGATGAAGGTAGGAGAAACTGTCACTGACTATATTGCTTGTGTTATGGTGGTGGTCGTTGACATGAGAAATTGTGGAGAAGACTTGACAGATGGTAAGATCGTTGAGAAGATATTACGAACTCTCACCGAGAATTTTGACTACATTGTGTGCTCTATTGAAGAAGCAAATGACACTGACAAGCTTACAATTGATGCACTACACAGCTCGTTGCTCGTTCATGAACAAAAGTTATTAAGAAGAAGAGAAGGAGATGAACAGGCCTTGAAGGTTTCATATGAGGAGAGAATATATGGAAGAGGATGAGGTCGTGGGAGAGGAAGAAGCAGTGGAGTTGCAAGAGGAAGAGGTCGAGGTAGATCCTTCAATAAAGCAACAATCGAATGCTTTAAGTGTCATCAATTGGGGCACTTCCAGTACGAATGTCCTAAATGGGAGAAAGAGGAAGCTCATTACACGGAATTGAATGAAGAGGAGGAGGTATTGTTGATGGCATATGTGACAGAAAATAAAGCAAAGCAGGAGGATGTCTGGTTCCTAGACAGTGGTTGTAGCAACCACATGACTGGCAACAAAAAATGGTTTGACAAGATAGATGATAGATTTACACACTCAGTAAAGCTAGGTAATGATACAAGCATGACAGTACGTGGCAAAGGAGATATTAAATTGCAAGTGCAAGGAAGGACACAAGTAATTAGTAATGTGCTCTATATTCCAGAGTTACGCACTAACTTACTAAGTGTCGGTCAATTACAAGAGAAAGGTGTAGCTATTGTAATTTAGAAAGGAGAATGTCACCTTTATCACCAAGAAAGGGGTCTTATCATATCCACTCCTATGTCAGCAAATAGGATGTTTTATGTCGAAGCTTCTACTGTAGTGTCAAATTGCTTGCAAGTAAACTCACAAGAACTTGCTTCTTTATGGCACCGGAGGTATGGACACTTGAGTTACAAGGGGCTGCGAACATTACAATACGAGAAGATGGTGAAAGGGTTGCCTCAATTTCAGTCTCCTGCAGAAATTTGCACTAATTGTCTAGTGGGAAAACAAACTAGAGAATCAATGTCAAAAAGAAGTAGTTAGAGAGCTTCCCAACAACTTGAGTTGATACATGCAGACTTGTGTGGGCCAATTTCACCCATTTCCAACACAGGAAAAAGGTACGTTCTCAGTTTCATTGATGATTTCAGTCGCAAAATGTGGCTTTATTTCTTGAAAGATAAATCAGAAACCTTTGCCACTTTTAAGTGTTTCAAGAAATTGGTGGAGAATGAAATTAATTTATCGGTATGTTGTCTACGAACTGATCGGGGTGGAGAATTCACTTCACATGAGTTCAATGAGTTTTGCAGAAAGGAAGGAATCAAAAGGCAACTTACTGCAGCATACACACCGCAACAAAATGGGGTTGCGAAATGTCGAAACAGAACAATTATGAACATGGTGAGAAGCATACTGTCAGATAAAGGCATTCCGAAGAATTTCTGGCCAGAAGCAACTAACTGGTCTAGATATGTATTGAATAGAAGCCCTACTAATGTTGTTCAAGGAGTCACACCCGAAGAGAAGTGGAGTGGATTCAAGCCCACAGTTGATCACTTCAAAAATTTTAGCTGCATCGGATACGTCCATGTCCCAGATGCCAAAAGAATAAAACTTGATGCTAAAAGTCAGAAGTGTGTATTCTTTGGTGTAAGTGAAGAATCAAAGGCCTATCGAATGTACAATCCCATCACCAAAAAACTTATAATCAGCCGAGACGTGATTTTTGATGAAGAAGCCAATTGGGATTGGGAAAGCAATGTAGATACACCTGATGTGCTTGTTCAGGAGGAAGAAGAAAAAGAATGTGAACAACTTGCACCAGAAAATGATGAAACAGTGCTTGAGGAAGAAAATGGATCTGCTGGGATTGTAAGGACGAGCTCGAGTAGTCCACTCTCATCTACCTCGAGTAGTCCACTCTCATCTACCTCGAGTAGTCCACTCTCATCTACCCGAATTGAAGAACGAAATAGATTACCTCCATTTTGGATGCGAAGTGGAGACTACGTAAGTGGTGAAGGTCTTTCAAAATCAGAAGACGAAGTGAGAAACATGGCAGTGTTTATTAATAATGAAGATCCAGTTGACTTTGATGAAGCTGTAAGGCATTCTAAGTGGAGAAATGCAATGAAAGCAGAAATTGATGCAATAGAAAGAAACCAAACATGGGAGCTCACAAACCTACCTACAGGAATGAAGAAGATCGGAGTTAAATGGGTTTTCAAAACAAAATTGAATGAGAAAGGTGAGGTAGACAAGTGCAAAGCTCGATTGGTAGCTAAAGGGTATGCACAACAATTTGGTGTTGATTACAATGAAGTTTATGCACCAGTGGCAAAATGGGCCACCATTTGAAGCATCATTGCACTCGTAGCTCAAAAGAATTGGTCCATATATCAACTTGATGTGAAGAGCGCATTCTTACATGGAGAATTAAATGAAATCGTACATGTAGATCAACCACCTAGTTTTGTGAAGAAAGGAGAGGAGGAGAAAGTCTATAAACTCAAGAAAGCACTCTACGGGCTTAAACAAGCTCCAAGGGCATGGTATAGCAAAATAGAAGGCTATTTTCTCAAAGAAGGTTTTGAAAAGTGTGATTTTGAACATGCTCTATTTCTCAAAACCGAAGACGAAGGTAAGTTGTTGATTGTCAGTTTATATGTGGATGATCTTGTCTTTACTGGAAATTGTGAGAAGATGATGATTGATTTTAAAGAATCAATGAAATCTGAGTTTGATATGAGTGATCTAGGGAAATTGAAGTATTTTTTAGGGGTAGAAGTTTTGCAATGCAATTAGGGGATTTATACTTCTCAAAGGAAGTTTGCCAAAGAAGTCCTTGAGAGGTTTAGTATGGGAAACTGTAATTTTGTGAATAATCCGATTGTTCCCGGAACAAGGGCCACCAAAGATAGAGATGGAGTGAGGGTTAATGCAACAGAGTACAAACCAATAGTTGGTTGCTTGATGTATTTAACAGTCACAAGACCTGATTTAATGTTTGTAGTATGCTTAGCAAGCAGGTTTATGGCTGATCCCACAGAGCTTCATATGCAAATTGTGAAAAGAGTCTTACGATATGTGAAAGGAACACTAGAGTTCGGAATCCTTTACAAACGAAGAGGTGATGCAAAGTTGCTAGCTTACACAGATAGCGATTATGCAGGTGATGTAGAGGATCGTAAAAGCACATCTGGCTATGTGTTTTCTTTGAGTGGTGGTGTTATATCTTGGAGTTCTAAGAAGCAGCCAGTGGTCGCACTGTCAACAACAGAAGCAGAATATATTGCAGCAGCTTACTATGCTACTCAAGGCATATGGTTGAAACAAATTCTTGACAAACTCAGTCAAACCGAAGGCCTAGACATTACAATATTCTGTGACAACAGTTCTACTATCAAACTTTCTAAAAATCCTGTTTTCCATGGACATAGCAAGCATATTGAAGTTCAGTTTCATTTTTTATGTGAACTCAACAATGATGGAAAGGTGAAGTTGATACATTGTAATTCGTTTAATCAAGTGGCTGACATTATGACTAAACCCCTCAAGCTAGATGTATTCGTGAAACTGCAGGAGCTACTAGGAGTTTGTAAAGTTCCTAGTTTAAACTGATTATGCATAATCAGATTTAGGGGAGGATATGTTAGGATTCGGTTGTTATTTAGTCAATTCAGTTTATTATTATTTATTGTAAATAAGGTCCTAAATATCAGGGACATGGTTACAGTTTGAATAAGTTGTTTTTAGTCTTCCACGTTAGTAGGAATTGTTAAACGTGGCTACTGCATTTTCTTCGTGTCAGTTGTATAGAGCTTATATAAGCCCATTTCTTTAATAAAGCAGATGTACTATTCTTCTGCAACATCTGAGAGCTTTAGTTTATCTACTGCAATATTGTGAGCATTAGTTTAGTATCCAACAAGTAAATGGTGTTCGGAGGAGCAAGACATTATTCATACAACAAAATATGGGAGAAGCATAAATGTGTGTGTATTTTATGCTATCATTGAATAGCATCCAAAGAATCATAATGCATAAATAAAGAATCATATTAAGGGTTTAGGGTTACCTTCTTTTTTTCTTGATTCTGACGATGAAAGGTTCAAGATGAACGGTGACAATGAATGGTGGAGAAATGCGATCTCCACGAGTATTGCTCCGGTAGCAGCAACAAGCTTCAGAAAGATCTTCGATGAGTATTGTGGTGGTTGCAGTGCTGACTTGTGGTTGTTGCGATGCTGACTTGTGGTGGTTGTGGTGCAGATGACAACAATGAAAGCTTTAGAAAGGTCTTCGTGTTTTTTTTTTCACTTAGGGTGAATGTACTCAAATGTGGTTGTGCTCTTCGTATTTCATTTAGCGTAAAATGTTGAGATTTTTTTTTTAGGGGTTATCAGTTTTTTTGATAAAAAAATGATAAATGACAGAAAATCTTTAATAAAAATGAGTGGGAAAAATAAAGCGAGGGAAAGATTGACGCTGATGGGAAAAATACTATAATATATAATAATGGTGTTTGTAAGTACCATAATTTGCATACAAGATGTGGTAATTATAAAATTGTCGTATTATAAAGTAAATTATGGCAATTTTCTAAAGCCGCCATATTAAAGGAGACAATAGTGCATGCATTGCTCAATTAAAAGAAGGATATACTAAAAGAGAGAGAACAAAACATATTCTTTCAAAATTCTTTGACTTATGATCTTCAAAGAAATGGTAATGTAGAGATTTAAAAGATTCGTTCATGTAAAACTCTAGCATATTTATTTAAAAAGTCTTTGTCAAGGAGAACTTTTGAGAAATTGGATCACAAGTTGTCATGTCAATTATGTAAGTTTATATGAGGGGAAGAAATAGAAGATGTAAAGAACAATATTATATTGAAGAATATAGAATGTTGTACTCTTTTTCCTTCACTATATTTTTATGCCAAAGGATTTTTTCTAATAAGGTTTTAACGAGACACATTCTCTTATCAATGGACACCAAGGGAAAGTGTACTATACTAGGCGGATAAGGCCGATATGTATTAGTACCCGACCTTAGCCGCCAAGACATAACACTTAAGTCTAATTGCTAACTTATAGTACTAGTTTGAGCAACTTCAGACAGTTAACTTTACAAAAACATGACGCGTACATAACAGCTAAAATTATATACTAGTAAGGACCGCCTACCCCAAACTTAGGATATAACAGTTGAAGCCCCTAGAGTCAAATGATAAACCTGAAGCATGGGCCTTGAACAGGCCCATACGAACCCAATAAGGGCACAACCCATAAGCCAAGCAAAATATGATTAATGTTCTATAAATATAGGTGGACCACAACAATTCAAGGTACACAATTTATTAATACTAAAATTTGAGATTTGACTTTGAGAGCTTTGGCTAACTTAATCTTTGGAGTCCTTTCTACAGGTAACTTCCAAAATGTTCCACCAGGCAAGCAGATGTGAAGACATGTCAAATAAGGCTAAAGAGTACCCATCCAAGAGATTCCAAGGTTGGGATAAGATAAGATTTAAGGCTCATAGTATTCTATTATTGTTCTACAGGAACAGAAAGCATTGTGAATTGATTGTCGTCCATTGATTTGATACAATTACTCATATGATTCATTAATTTGTTACAATTACTCATATGATTAATTATTCTTTATGAGGTTTAAATATTTGTATGAATTACATTTTGTGTTTATAAATATGAAAATTCCTATCAATAATAAGTAGAGATGTCAAAACGGGTAACCTAACCCAACTCGACCTACCACGGTTTGTTGATCACTTAGCGAGCAAAAACAATTTGAACCCGGACCGGTCCATCACAAGTTTGTGGGTTAAACGGGTTGACTAAGGGGTCACTTAATTAAAAAAATATAATTGTTTTATTTTTTTTTTCAGTCAAAACTAAATTCTAATTCTAATTAAAATCTAAATAAACTTTAATACAATCCAAATACAAATCAAAATCACAAAAAATACAAATTATCTATGTGTTGGCTAAAAAAATAGTCTAACATGACCCAAATGCAAAGTCCAACTTAATAAAAAACACTATGTGACCCTTTATTTGCGAGTTGGTGAGTCAACCCGGCTCATCACGGGTTCAACCCGAGTGAGCCGGATTCTAAGTGAGTCAAAAGTCAACATGTATTGAAATTTGTAAAAATTTTCAATCCAACCCGGCCCGAACCCTTGGTGAGCCGGGTTGGCTCGCGGGTTCCTAGCCATTTTGACAGCTCTACTAATAAGACACACACAAAAATTATTCTTCATTCTCTCTTCTTCCTTCTCTTGTTCTATCTATGATTAACTTTATTTTATAACATATATGAAATAAAATTTATTTTATAATCAACTGTGAAATCTTAGATAAATTATATCATAATTATTCAAAATTATTTCTTCAAAATTATACTTATCAATGAAACTTGTAAAGTAGGACCGAGCAATGGTCGGATTGGACCGGGTCCAATAAAACCAATGCGATCCAGTCCAAATTTAATATTTGAAATCCATATTCTACTCTTCTATTTTCGGATTAAACGGGTTTAGGTTAGTTCGGTTAGATGCGGATGAGTAACGGGTTATCCAGATAAAATGTATAAAAATGTGATCGGAGGAGACCTGAACAGATCGGAGGGGATCGAAGGACATTAGAATAGATAGGAGGAAATCGAAGGAAATCGATTAAGTTAAACAAGCGTGAGACGCTACAAGTTTGGTAGGCAATTCCACTATCTTTTATGGCATCCCTCCTCCAAAGGCAAAATCATTTCTCAAAATTGGGGGAGGTGCTTGTAGGTTTAGATGCAAGAAAGAATCACAGTGATAGGAAATAGAAGGTTGTTTTGGTTTTCAATGGCAGGTGCAGAAGGTTGAGGAGATAATGTCGCTCAAATTAGGGTTTAAGAAAAAATTTTACTTTTGGTAATTCTAGGTCAAATTGAATTCCACGAAAATTTAATTTAATATTCGTACCAGATCGTTTATATACGCATTTACCTATATAATTTTATCCGGTTCAACCAAATCCAAACATTATTAACCGAATCTTTATTTTCTTTTTCGGTTTTACGGTTTCGGACGGGGTCAAATATTTTTTTCTCACCCCAATTACAGAGGTGCGCGGATGACACTGTTAGGTGTCACAGTCAGCCTGATTAAAGAGTGTCTAAAGACGAAAAACAATGTGACAGGCTTCAATAATTCTTTTTTTTTTTTCTCATATAATGTGGGGAATAGTTCGTGAATGAATGGTGGTAGCCCTAACATCAATGTCTTAATTATTTTGTTGTAATTCAGTCACGGGCACAAGTAACTCTACTGTTCACGATAGAGACACGCAATAACAAACCCAAAGTTCACATGACACTAGTAAGCATATCGATGCAGCACTAGCTCCAAATTACGTCATCGTCATCACAACCACAATGTTCTAGTGTTTGACAGGTCTCACTTTCCACAGATTAAACATCATTAATTTTGTTTCGCGCATAGAAGGATGTTTGATTATTTTAATTATTTTATTATCCATAACTGACACTGCAGTAGATTCACGTATAAAGATTGCATTATGATGGCACTCCTCTCGTAAGAGTGTATTTAAAATGCATTCCAACACTACAAGCTTTAAATATATTGGCATACACAATCAGTTAAGAAAGTATTATTTGGGATTTTACATCATTCTTATTATATTATTATACGAGTATTATTTCTGTTTTAAAAATATTATATTCACAATGTAATGCTTTAGGCTATGTTCTTTTGATAAAAATGATTAGAAAAAGAGTGAAAGAAAGAGACGAAAAGAATTAAAGGGTAAAGTTGATGTTGTTCTTTTTAAGGGATTAGAAGATGATTTTAGAATAGATTAAAGATTGAAATTCGTGAAAGTTTGTGATTGAATTTAGTAATGTGACAATATTAAAAAAAATATTTAATAGATAAAAAAATGAGATTACCAAAATATTCCTAATGTTAAAAATAATATAAAATGTTATATAAATCATTTAGAATAATTTATTTAATTTATATGAATTGTGTGAAATAATAAAAGTATATTTATCAAAAAATGACTAATCAAATTTATTTGGTATGAAATTAAATTTGACATTTATCAATTTAATGTTTACATGAAAATAATTTATTTATGTTATATATATTTTTTGTTTTTAAGCCTTTGAAATATAAAATTTTTTGTTTATTTGATATGAACATTTTTTTTTTAATTTGATTATGTTTGTTAATAATATAGGTAACATTTATTAATATTTTTTTTTCTTTTTTTCAAATTTTATAGAATTATATATTGTTTATATATTTTTAACTTTTAAATTTTTAGATGTTTATTAATAATAAAATTTTATTTATTTATATTAATAAATTAAAACTAAAATTACATATATTTATTTGTTAAAAAATTAAAATTGATAAATATAAATAAATTAAGTAATCTAAAAATTTTAAAGTAAATAATATTTTCACATGGCACGTAGAAAAAAACATATCAATATTGAAAGACTAGAATAAATAAAAATTATTTTTTTATTATTTCACTAAATGATTAAAAAATAATTGAAAACAAAATTTTATTGAAAAAATTATTAACAAAATAATTTAAGATTAAAAGATAAATTTATGGACAAATTACAAAATTAAACATACAAATAGTTTTTGATATATTAAAAACGATTAAATAATTGTAAAATTAATTTAAACATACAAATTAAACACGTGTAAAAAATTGACGAGAATAAAAGAGGTAAAAATACATATAACGAGGATAAAATGGTAATTTTGTATCCATCACCTTCTAATCTCTTCAAAAGTAGAGGGATGGAATTTTTTAGTCATCCTTCTATTCCATCTCTGTCATTCCCTTGCATCACCCCAAAAAGAACAAGGTGATAACCCTTCATGCCTTTCTCTCCGATCCTCAATCCTTTTGAACAATAGATCCCCTCAAAAGAACATGGCCTTAGTACCACGTATGTTAAGATTAAGAATGGGATGGGTAGGATAAGGACAGTAGCTCCTCCGTATCTTATTTATTGGATAAATATTTGCTTCGTATTTCGTATCTATATTCGTCGGGTATTCGGTATGTGAGTACTCGCATAATTTTTTAATATCTACAGATATCCACGGATACCCACAAATATTTAAAAAACATAAAATAAATATTTAACAACATATTTTAATCATAAATTCAAATAAAATACAATACATAACATTCATAAATTTTAAATAAAGTCCAAATAGCCCATTTAAATAGTGTTGAATGATAATTTACAAAGAAATGAATTATTTTAAAAACTAATTGATAAAAAGTAACTAATTCAAAATCAATATGATAATATTTTAATCATTGTTTATTTTTAATTTAAACTAGAGTATAACAGGTACAGGTATCCACGGTTATGATACTAAGATACCCGTACCCACCTCATTAACATGCAGGTATTAAAAATATTCGTACCCATTATCCGCGGATATCCATTTACAATATCCATTTCCTACCTGTTGTGGATTTTATTCACGGATATCCACGGGTACGAATTTTTTTGAATCCCTGTTTACAATTACTAAAGCATTTCTATCATGTTACTAGATTTGTCAAAATAAATAATTTAATCTAATTCAGTTCGATTAATCATGAGTTAATTATTTAATGAATTGGATTAAAAATTAATTCATGTTAAAATTTATAAAAAATTTAATCTAACTTAATCTGAATTTGTGGTTTATCAAATTGGTTATCAAGTTCCGATCCATTTTGACAATAATATGTTACACTAAACCATTTCTATTATGTTACATGTTTTCGTTTACTCCTGCTATGCATAAGTGAATTTAATGTTTTCCTCATTTCCATTATAACTAAACTGGATAGAAATTTCGCATTAAACACGTAGTACTTGATTTCATATGACAACTTTATATGAATCAAAATAATTATTTAATAGAATAAATAATACTATTCTTATAATATTATAAATCTCAGCAGATCTTTTTAAATTGTAAAATGGAGGCCTTAAAGTGTGACATTATTGACTAATGACAGGATCCTTTTTTAATTAACTTTTATTTATATTTTAATAATTGAAAGCAAGTATGTTGATGAATGAACGTCCTAGAACCAGTAAACCCATGAATGCTCTCCTAACATAGATATTACTTGTTCAGGGTTTGAATGCAACCGCATTTTTTCTGGTAAAATATTAATTAGTTATTTCATTTAAAATTAGAGAAAGAAAACTTAAATAATACTAAAAACGTAAAGAATTTTGATTGTAAAGATCTTTAGAGGAAGTAAATGAGAAAATCCATTTGCCCTCGTTGAACTTTCACTTTTCCGAAATATATTACTTTGTTCCTCGGTCTTACATCAGTATAATATAATATAGGTTTAAATTTTCGGATCGTTTCTTTTTTTTGTTAAAAAATTTCAATTAAATCATTAAACTTTAAGTTATTTTAATTGAGTCTTTAATTTTGAAAATGTGTTGCAGTTTGATCATTTATGTTAGTACAATAGTGACCACGTAAATTAATGTGGGACATATATTGTGTTTTCTTTTTAAATTTTTTACAATTACAAAAAGAAAAGTGTTACATGTCAAATTAGAGTTCTCTTTCATGATAGATAGAATGTGGTGAGGTAGTGACAGTGTCGTATGTTATTGTTGATGGGAAAAATCTTAATTTGGTATCTGTATTTATTATTTTTCTCTATTTAGTCCTTTTTTTGTTTTTTCAAACTAAAGCAATTTCACCCCTAACTAAACAAAATTTAACTTTTATATAAATGTTATAATGATATTTTTAACAAGATTAAGTTTATTTAAATTTATATTTTATATTGACATTATTTATATTTTATTTCAAATATTTATATATCAATAACTTCTAGGCAAATGTTAAAATTAATTTAGAAATAACTTTATAAATTCAAATGTCAAATTTTAAAACATTTTTATAAAATTTTATAAATTATTAGATAAAATTTTAAATAAATATATTTATTTTAAATTATTATAAAACTGTTTTAAAAATTTATATTTAAATTTATAAAGTTATTATTTTTAAACCAACTCTAACATTTGTCTAGAAATTATTGATATTTAATTATTTAAAACAAATTTTAAATTAAATTCAATGCAAAATATAAATTTAAATAAACTAAATTTGGTTAAAAATATCAATTATAATAGAAATATCATTGTAACATTTATATAAAAGTTAATTTGGATCTCAATTTAGAAGGGATGAGATTGTTCCCTTTCAAAAAAAAATCGAACTAAATTGAAACAGAAAATAAATATATGGACGAAATTGGAATTATTCGCATCAAGAATGACACATGACACTATTAATGTAACGTCCCATTTAATCAATAAACATAATTAAAGGAAGCGTCACACAAAGATAATATAGCAGCGCAGTCCTGGAGTTTTAAACATAACTCCTTACAATTATCCAAGGCACACCACGATGCCAAAACTAAACTAGTTACAGCATTCAACAGTAATCAAATAGGAATTTAAAAGGCAGACTAGTACATAGGCCATAACCCAAAAAGAAAGCCCAAAAAGGCTTAGATCCAGTCCAAGCAGACTATGCAGCGAAACCTCTATCACCTTGATGATTACGGGGAGTTCTCACCTCTACTCACATCAACAAGTTGATGATCATTGCAAAAGAAAAGACCACACCACAGAACATACAACAACAAACAATAGGGTAAGCTAGAGCCCAAAATAGTTTCATCATGCAATCAGATACACTTTCGCAGTCAAATATACATACAACACTCAAGCATGTTATGGCTTTCAAATTAATACACTAAGACTCGACTCGACTCATTCGGATATGTATAATCTAGTCGGATTCAGTGGATGCTTGCACTTGTGGTGGATATCTTTGCTCACCCCCGAGCTATGTGTTACAAGTTGTTACAATGTTTCCAATCTCCCACAAATAAGGTTAGCTCTTAATGAGTTTCAAGCCTCCTGCTACTCTCACCACAAGAGTCAGTCCGCTCTAAGTGAGACTAACTGACGCCTTAGAGTGTCAGGATGCAACCTTACCTTGAATCCTTACCAAATTATACGGATGAGGCATCACCATTAACACCCACTAACAGGGGTCATGGAATTACATCCCGACCACTGAAGCACGACCCTGAAATCTCACCTAGAGATTCCAAGGAATTACGCACTGACACAGACTAATCATACCCAAACAATCAAGAAAGATTTATCATGCATGTACATATATTTCACATACCAGCTCTTTATAATCCACCTCTTACATTTTTCCTAGTGAATCCATACCAACCCATTATTCTCAAATCATAGTTGTGGAACTTCCTCTTATGCCAATACCATGCCACTTTAATTACCAACTACCTCATACTCAGTTCATGCCAAACTCATGTTGACTCAACATTTCAGTCCATACAAACCAATCTCATAAGCATATTCATACAGTTCATACTCAAGATAGAACATACCAAGCTAAGCACACAATTAACAACCCAAAAAAATAGAAGGAACAATTAGGTAGTGAAGTCTCGTGCTAGTCTCGCCCAAGCCACAAGTTCTCGCTTAGGCGAGACTGTCAACAGGGAACCCTGCGAGACTCACGTGTTCTCGCTTAAGCGAGCCGCTACTCGCCTGGGCGAGAATACCCCTCGCCCAAAAACAAGTTTCCTCGCGTGAGCTACACATGCAAAATAAGATCTCGACACCGAACAGCGGAACACCACAACTCTAGAAGGAGATTACAACGTTGTAAAAGTGAAGCGGAACAAATTTAAACGAGTTTATTAGTACGAACCCTAGCTGGAACTACGAAGAGTAAGTTGAAGGAAGAAGAGCATGAGCTGAGATCAACTTACATGGACAGAAGAGAGTAGTATGCACTTGGGAACGAACGGGATCCAAAACCCTAGTAGAGGAAGACGACAACAGCTCTAAGGGTGTGAGAGTTCTGTTTTACGAAAGTTAGCATAGCGATTAGGGTTAGGGCACATTAAGTATGATTTTTTCTCTTTGGGCCAACCCTTAGGCCCATTAGATTAAGGACAACTCTTAAAATATTAAAGCAGGAAAAATTGGGCCTTACAATTAATGTAACATCACAATATCTCTGTCATGTGATAGAATCCTAATTTGATATGTGATATTTTTTTAAATAAAAAAAATAAAAAAATAAAATATAAACTTAAAGAAATAAAAATAATTAAAAAAAAATCACCTAACACGTAACACACCGTTCGTTAGTACTATACTAATAGAGGATGTAAAATTATAACATATTTAAAAAAATAAGACTTAATTAAAACAACTTAAAATATAAAACCCGATTAAAATTTCTAAATAAATAACGGACACAATGGGAGAGTTTAATTTCGAGAAATATAAAAAGTGCGAAAAAACTGTTGAGTTGTTAACATTGAATTATGTTTTTGAAAATTAATTTAATATGAAATCAGAAAGTTGAAAAGTCAATTTATTATTCTATCATGGTGATTTAATTTGGCACATTTAACGACCAAATTGTTGAGTTAAAATTATGTTAGAAAGTTTATCGTTTAATGTGGAAAAAGGTAAGACTCGCTTTCAAAGCATGTAAAGAAGAAAGGAGCACGAATGTTCACAAACGAACTCGTGAACCCATAATTAGCGAATCAGAATGAACTGAACAATTTCCTGTCTGTGTAAGGCTTGTTTTCTGATTTGAGGGCCCACAAATCGCATCATGCTTTTCTGATTTTAGGCTGTCATTACTTTAGTGACTTTTTTTTATTCATCTCATCTTTAGGTTCACATTAAAGTTTGTCGTGGAAACCACCATCAATCTTGTACATGAATAATCTCATTTTCATATTAAACACTTTTTATTTTCTTTTCCATTTTCATTAGGATTTTCTCAATTGTAGTGAGCATAAAAAAATATATAAAGAAAAAATAAAAGTTATGATAGTTTAAATTATGAGAAAGTTAATAGACTTAAGTAAAAAAATATATAATAAATATATTTAGTGTAGCTAAAAGAATTTTGTTTTATTTTAATAATATTATATAAATTATTTATCTTAGTATACTAAAAAAATGTTTATATTAATAAAATTCACGACATAATTAATGATGTTAAAAATATAATCAATCTCCTAGTTAAATACTCATTCTTATATTAAGAAATGTGAAATTTGTCTCGAATTTTATGATTTTTTTTTTGCATTTATTATTTTTCTTAGTGCATAGTAAATTTGCACCTTTCTATCCGTACACCCAAATATATTATCCGGATTTTCATTTTTTTCGCTAGAACATGATGAATATATAACTATAACAACGGATTTTCAAATGATTTTAGTAGTGACATTTGTAAGACTAAATTGATGTGTTTAAGAAGAAAAATAGTTTTTACCTTCTAAGTTAAGAAGAAAAAACAAATGATGTGAAAATTTTATTATTTAAGTTAAGAAGTATCTTTCTAACCACTTTATTTTTTATTTTCTCCAATTTTACTCTAGATCCTTTACCTTGTGTTTGGATGAAACATTTTAACAATGTTGAGAAATTGAAATGCATTGTATTTGAATTGCTTGCAATTAAATTTCCTTCATTTTCTAAATAACTTGTTTGGACAAAAAAATTAAAATTTGGATATAATAATTGAATTTCTTGTGAGATAAAATTTCATTTTAAAACTATTTATTTTAGGCTTAATTATATTTTGAGTTCATGATAAATTTAGAAACAGGCTCGACAACCCAGATGGGTCGAGACAACCTAGATGGGTCGAGCTAACCCGACGACTCAGTCAGGTTGGGAAACTTAGATGGGCTAGGTTGGGTCGACTCGACGATCCAAACAAGATTGATAATCCTAACGGCCCATACGGTCGGTCATCTCGTTCAGTTCGTCAACCCAGCTCAACCCAACTCGTCTAGGTCGTTGGACCGACTTGGACCAACTAGATCATTGGGCTCGCTCGACCCATTTGGGTTGTCGGGCCCGCCAACCCATCTGGATTGTCGAACCTGTTTATGTCATTAGGCATACCCGACAAGTCTATGTCGTTAGGTCGGCCCGACCTGGCAAGGTCGTCCGACTGGTCGGTATCGCCTGGGTCGTTGGATAGGTTAGACCTGTCTAGGTTGTCGGATCAGTCAGACCCGACTAGGTCATTAGGTCGGTAAGGCTTGTCGAGTCAACAGGTCGATCGAGTCGTTAGGCCTACCCGACACGTTTGGGTCGTTAAGCTTGCCTGACACCTCTAAGTCATTTGGCCCGCCTAACTCGTGTGGGTCGCTAGGCTCGTCCATCTTGCTATTGAACTTGCTGACCTATTTGAGTTATCAAGCCCGCCCGACCCGTTTGTGTCATCAGGTCATTTTGATCTGTCTGGGTCATCGGGCCTACTCGATCTGTTTGTGTTGTCAAGTCGGTCTGATCAGTCTAGAGTGTCTGGCCAACCTAGCGTGTCATGGTTGTCGGGTTTGTCAAGTTTGTTTGGGGTTGAGTCTAGAGTGTGAGGTTGAGTAAGAAGAATTTCAAATTTTACTTTTTTTTGAGGGTATTTGAATTCATTCGAATTTAGCTAATTGAAATACTTCAAAAAAATACATGCATTTTAAATGTTTTTTAATTTCTCTATCCAAACAAAGCATTTCATTACAAAGAATTTCAAATTCTCAAAAGAAATGAATCACCCTCTTGAATTGCCTCATGCAAACACACCGTTATGGATTTGTTCATCATTTCATAAATCATATTTACTTTGGGAGTTTGGTAGAGAGTAAAGCAAGTTTATCGTATCAAAAAATGTTTTAGAGTAAGTTTTCATTTGTCCATTTTCTTTGTAAAGTTTTGTGCATGGAGAGTAAGTGTGTAACATCCCGTCAGGATATTACGAAATTAATAAAATAAAATAAAATAATTACATTACATTACATTTAATAATACCTCATTTCCCAAAAATACGAGAAATTTAAATCTTTTTATTAATTCCAAATATAACCAAAGTTCATAAACCATAAAAACTGTATATAATTAAAAAGCCTCTCATCAGAGTTTACAAAATATATCAAAGTCAAATAATATAAAACTCCCAGGCTTTTCCCCCACTCAGCGACTAAGCCTCACCAACTCCACCTGCAACATCATCTGCTCACGTGTACCGTGTACACGATCATCGCCAAACACAAGCAGATAGGGTGAGCTAAAAGATAAAACATAAAAGTACATCAAACATATATATATATATATATATATATATATATATATATGTATAAACAAATATATACACCAATAATACCAACTCTTCTCTTATCCCGCATGGCCACAACCATATAAGATATCATTTCATTTTCCCAAAGAACTTTCCCCTTTTCTACACATGGCCACAACCATGCATATCGATGCACCTCGCGGAAGACTCGTTACCTTCCTTCCACATGGCCACAACCATGTTGGCAGTGTTCTACATCTTCTATTAAATAACTCAAGGCGTCTTGCTGCCACACCTATCGGCCACAAGCGATAGAGCATGTGCGAAGACCATGCCACGGATCACACATCGTAACGCCAGGTGGAGTTCCCAAATAAGAACATAGTTCGTAACGTCCTAGGACTACGAAACTCGTCAGTGAATCACTGAGGAGGGCAATCCATCCAGACCCATCCGTACTGGCCACAACCAGCACACTCACACTGGCACACTCGCCAACCCGAGCCACAACTCAAAGGTTCCTCGTGTTCATCCGCTATCCCGAGCCACAACTCAAGGGAAGTCATTCCGGGCCATAACCCATAGAATGCCACGTGCTTATACCCTATCCTGAGCCACAACCTAAGGATACGTTCCGGGCCACAACCCATGGAACACCAGCAAGCCCAGCATTAAGATACCCTAGAAGCATGATAGTTCATACATTCCCAAATCCACCGACAATCAGTTTAATACTTCATAATCATATGCCTTTAAACACATAATACTACCATTCTTTGTTAATGTTCAAGCCTTTACCTAAGCACCCCAGTCCATCTCGCTTAAGTTAGATTACCTTGCTCAAGAGAGCACCACACACAGAACCAACCTCGAACTCTCGCTTAACCTCGAACTCTCGCTTAGGCGAGTTACACTCGCTTGGGCGAGTTCACGTTTCGCCCAAAACATCAAAACTCTCGCCTGAGCTACGAGTCAAACCTACAACAGAACATTCTTCGCGTTCTCGCTAGGCGAGAGGCTCTCGCCTGAGCGAGACATTCTTTCGCTCAAAAGATTGGAATTCCCGCCTGAGCGGGATGTCAAACCGAATTGCCAACTCTCTCGAATTCTCGCTTAGGCGAGACTCACTCGCCTAAGCAAGACGACCTCTCGCCCAAACCCGAAATCCTCCGCCTGGGCGATAACCTTGAGTATGGTAAGAATACAAGTCCTTGCATATCTCGCCTAGGCAAGCCTGGCTCGCCTGAGCGAGAATTGCAGGTTCTGGCACTGTTCCACGCACACAAGCACTGCACCAGAAACCCAATACGCTCCCAAAACATACCAATTCAATTTGACAACATTGCACGCACAGAACAGCATAATATAAACGCAATAGAGACTCCCAATCCCAATTTCGCACCATAACAGTATACGCAACACAGAATAGCCAACATAATCATCAAATTAGATGCAATTTTTAATAAAATAGTACCCAATCACCCCACCCCGAATTCACCCTATGATCAACTCGAATTCTATGGCAATAGGTCATCAATCTCATACGATCACACCAAACTTAACAATACGGGTTCAGCTCCCCTAACCTAGAATTTCCTTGCTTTAAGACTTGAATTTGGGAACCTTTCCCGGAACACCAATGCCCTATCTTAGCTTCTCCCCATTTCAGCCCCTTGGCTGTGCCTAGGGTTGTCTCTACCCCTTTCATATTCAAGCCACACTAACTTTTTAGCAAAAAGAAAGTTAAATTTGGGTCCACCAAGGTTCAAACCCACACCATTCCAAAGCCAAATCAATACTAAACCATCAGGCCAACTCATGTTTCTTGCTAACACATACAATTCAAGTATTATATCATACGAAATGTGGCCCAACATATTATTAAAGCAATAATAACTAAATAACACACAATTGGCATTCATAGGACTTGAACCCAAGTCCTGTCACACAATAAAAGTACTCTCAACCACTTGAGCTAGTACTTTTCCACGTCATATACAACAAAATTTAATGTCATAAATGCACTACCTACCCACATTTATTAATTATTTATTTATTTAATTAATTAAATTTTGCGGATATTACAAAGTGTCTTAATATGGTCCTTATAGGACAAGATAAATATTGTTTAGTCTAAGATATAAGGGTATGTTCAGATCATTGACTAAAGTTTTTTTTCTTCTATATATGTTTAGCTTTCATATAATAATAGTGAAGTTGTGAGCTAATACTTGAGCAAACAAGATTTAATAGGTAAGGAATGATATTAAGTTTTTTTTATAGTACCTTGGAGTGGATTATTTGAATGTGAAGCCACAAGCTTTATGTGTTGTTTGAATCACTAGTGCAATAGAAGCCACACAAGACAGTTATATAAAAATTATGGAAGGGTGTTGGGCATGTGAGTTGCGTTGAATGGAAGTATTAAGGCACATGGCAAAACCTTTTAGACTCTAATTGCTTGATTGGCATTAAATAGCTTTATGTTTGTTTCATATATGTTAATGAATGTTTGTGATGTATTGAAAGTGATAGGAATGCATATGATAATAGTGTAGGGATTCATAAGGAGTGAATCTTAGTGTGCGAAGAGGTTAGTAAGTGTTCCTGCAGAGAACAAACAAGATAAGTTAGGCACCAGCGTCACCTTACCCATGTAGTCCGTTATCTCCTCAGTTGGCCTCTTCCCGGTTGGCACATGTCGGCTTGGACCCAGGAGGGGTTACCTGCAGAAGGGACTCCGAAGGTCAAGTAAGTCAAAGCTCTCAGAAGGTCAAATCAGTGATTAATGGAGTAATGAATGCGTACCTTTAATTAATGGGGTCCACGTGTATTTATAGAGTATTAATTATGTTTGGTTATGGCATGTGCCGGGCCCTGGTTTGGGCCTTAGTTTGGGTTGTAAGTGGGCCTGGGCCTTGGCCCAGGCCCTTAGTTCGACTATCGTGGGCTCATTGGATGGCAGGAGGGATTTCATTTTGCTAAGTCTTTAGGAGCGGTCTGATCCGGTTACTTCTCAACTTGACGGATGTCGTCCTTGCCCGTGCACTGTCCTAGGTTGGCCGTTCTGTTGTCAGTTTAGACTTCGTTCAGTTACGAGTTTAAGTCTATGCCGGCCCAAGTCGTGTACTTGGGTTGTTTCCAGCATATACGTAAGGGTTGTCATTTATATGGTTAAGTTGACCAGGTCCAGTACACTAGTCCCCCAGCCTTTGTCGATACGATGTGTCGGTGAAGGATGATATGTGTTGATGTGCTAGTCGGGATCGACTAGGTGTGATACAGTAAATGTATTAAATTGAGATTTTATAAGGTAACTGATCCTAACTCTCCTAGTATTGAACTCACATAGATAAAAATACCTAGTTGTGAGAGTTGAAGGAAATCTTGACATCTAGGTAAGGGGAGGGAGAACCCATACATAGCTATAACTTATATTTGTTAACAAGGGTCAACTGATGACATATGTAAAGTTTTTGAATGTGTTCAATACACCAAATTTTCAGAATTGAGAGTCTTGTATCTTTTGTTAGTATCTTGTCATTAGGGTTATGTGTATTTGATAGTTTAGGACAAGGGAATTATAATGCTTTATTTGACAACATTTTTATGTGGATGTAATGATTATATTAATTTATACATACAAAATTTTAGCACATTTATAATTTATTCTAGCTTACCTTATATTTTATGATTATGGTAATTCATACCTAAAGCATTGAGACTAAGTAAGTAGAAACAATTCTTTGTTTAAAGTTTAGATACGTAAAAATATACTTTGTATTTTTATAATCCTTTTGTAATGAATTTGAAAATTTTATTTTTGAAATACCTTTATAACCAAAAATTATTATGGAAGACTGTACATATTATAATTTATCATTATAATGTATCATGTTTCAAACTTTATTTTTGTGTTTTAATACTAATCTTGTGATTGTAGAAAACAAAGAATAATATGAAGAAGGAGACAATGTATTATTGAGTGTGTATAAAATGTTACAAGAGGTGTGATATATATACACACAAAGCTAATCCTAAGAACCGAAATTAAATGGGCCTAAAACATGGGTTTATGTTAACACCCCTTCAAACTGACAATGCTACGTCTAAATGCATTGAAAGTTTTTCAAATAAAAAACGAAAGCATTAAACGGAGTGTGACTTAGTTAATATATCTACAATTTGTAGAGCCGAAGGAACCAATGGTAAAGATAAAATGCCAAGTTGAAGATGACGACGAGTAAAATGACAATCTGTTTCAATATGCTTGGTTCGCTCATGAAAAACAAAGTTGTGAGCAATATAAATAACACTTTTATTGTCACAATGTAGAGGCGTAAGATCTTTCAAATAGACAACCATATCTGCAAGTAACCAATGCAACCAAATAACCTCACAGGTAGTCAAAGCCATGACACGATACTCAACTTCTATGGAAGATCGAGATATAACATCTTGTTTCTTACTCTTCCATGATATAAGTGAATCACCAAGAAAAATACACCACCCAATAATGAATTTTCAATCATTAGGATCACCATTCCAATCTGCATCACAATAGGCACACAAGTCTATAGATGATGTAGAAGAAAACAACAGAGACTACAACTGAGTGCCCCAAAGACACTTGAGAATGCGAAGAACAGTACCCCAATGAATTGTTGTGGGAGCTGAAACAAACTGACTAACAACATGAATCGCATGTACAATGTCTTGACGAGACATAGTAAGATAAATAAAACTCCCAACAATAGTGCGCTATAAAGTATAATCGGTCAAAGGAACACAATCAGATAGGGAATATTGTACACTTATCTCAAGAGGTGTATAAACAATCTTATTGTTAATAAGCCGAACACGCTTAAATAGGTAAGCAATATACTAGGGTTAAATATGTTTTTGGTCCCTTAACTTTCAGTGAATATTGGAATTAGCCCATTTCGAAACTTTGGACCAATTTAGTCCTTCATCTTTCGAAATACGTGGATTTAGTCCTTTTAATCAAATTTTGTTAAATTTATTTGACATTTCAAGCACGTTTCATAATAGTATTTGACTTAACATTAAAGCAAAAAATGTGTCAAATAGTATAAACAACTAAAATACAATCCTGAAATGCGTACGAAATATTAAATAAACCTAACAAAATTTGATTAAAATGACTAAATCCACATATTTCGAAAGATGACGGACTAAATTGGTCTAAAGTTTCAAAATGGACTAATTTCAAAATTCACGGAAAGTTAAGGTACCAAAAACATATTTAACCCTAATATACTATGATAGAAGATAACCTTCGGGAGAAGAAGCAACCTCAATACCCAAAAAGTAACACAATACACCCAAACCTTTCATAGAAAAATGATGAGATAATGTAGTTTTCAAAGATGTAATTCTATCAAAATTATCACCAGTAATAATCATATCATCAACATATAAGAATAGCAAAATACATCCTGCATTGATTTTCTTGACAAATAATGCAAAGTTATGATTACTAGAAACAAAACCAAGAGAGACATATACCGTAGAAAACTTATGAAACCAAGCACGAGGTGTTTGTTTAAGACAAATAGTGGCTTTTTGAAGTTTGAAAACTTCACTAGATTTATGAGAGACACCTGGTGGTGGAATCATGTAAATTTCCTCATGTAGATCCCATTTAAAAAGGCATTCTCCACATCCATTTGAAAAATCTTCCATTGAAAAATAGACGCGACAACAATCAAGGTATAACATTAGTCATCTTTGCCACATGAGCAAATGTCTCCTTATAATCTATGCCATACTCTTGGGTATATCCTTTTGTAACAAGTCTAGCTTTATACCTTTCAACTGAACCATTTGATTTTGTTTTGATTTTATATACCCAACGAGATCAAATAAGATGTTTTCCTGGTGGTAATGGAACTAGGTCCCATGTATGAGTCTAATGTAAAGAAGTAAGTTCCTCAGCCATAACATTCTGTCAAAGTGGATCACAAACAACCTCTCTATAGGATGAAGGCTCATGAAGACGATGAATAGAAGCAATAAAAGGAGCAAATGAACCATAATAAGAGGAATAAACAAAATCTGGTAGTTGAGTAGACTTACGATTACGATTGGGTCGAATAATTGGCAAAGGAACCACAACCTTAAAAGATGATTGAGCAGACGCAGTAGGGGAATAAAAAAACAAGTAAAATAGAGTAATTAGGTGCATGACCATACAATTTTTCAAATGGAGACAAACCAGAATTATGTGAAGTCAGGATCGAATTCACAAAATAAGTTGTTATAAGAATAGCTCCCCCCCAAAAGGCACTTGGTACATCAACAAATAACAAGAATGATCTTGTAGTCTCAACAAGATGACGATGTTTTCTTTCAGCATTGCCATTTTTTTAGGAGTGTTAGTGCAAGTGGTCTGATGTATAATTCCATTAGAGGCAAGTAAAGTGGTAAAATCATTAGAAGTGTACTCACCAGCCAAGTCATAACGAAATGTTTCTATGGTAGTAAAGTGTTGAGTCTTTAAAAGAGCATTAAAATTTTTTAAAATTGTGAGATAATCAAACCGATGCTTCATGAGATAGATCCAAGTGAAACGAGTAAAAACATCAATAAAAGAGACATATCAAAAAGAATGCATAAGATCAAAAAGAGCAAGAGAAGAAGAATTTTTTATATTAAAAGGTAAATAAAAAAATATGGCCAGTTTACAACCACTACAATAAAAAATGTAATGACTATCCAAAGTACCAAGACTCCAGTAGATACTAAAAACTTTAAACGAGATGTAGACACATGACCCATACAAGAATTCCATAAATAAAAAGTTGAAGAAGAAAAAGACAAGCGAAACAAAGATAAATCCACACTAGAAGTTACAACTATTGATTCCTTGAATTGATTCAAGACATAAAGTCCACCTTGCCTACGACCTATCTAATCACCTTCTGAGATGTGCGGTCCTGTACAAAACATTCAAATGGAGAGAAATGCACATTATATCCAAAATCACAGATTTTCCCAACAGAAGCAAGATTCATAGCAAGACCCGATATGTAGTAAACATCAGATAAAGACAAAGATGGTGTGAGTTAGGAGATAACAAAACAAAAGATGGCAAATGATGTGACATATGATTAATGACACCTGAATCAATGATGCATTTTTTTTGAAGATATATTTGGTGAAGATGTAACTTGAGATTGCAATGCTATGTTGGCATGCGGATGAGATTTCTAATGATTCTTTTGTTTGCAGTAAGAACACTCATCAAAAGCAACTTTACCAGCATGTTGTTTCTGTTGAACATTAGTAGAAGACTTCGTTTGAAGTTACAAAAACATATGGAGTAGAAGAAGGACTGGTCTTGTGATCATTATGAGTCTGAAGTCTAGTTTCCTCTACTAGTAATTCATTAACAACATCATCAACAAACAGAAGACAGAGGGTTACAATGAAAAATTGAACCAAGCAAACTTTCAAAATCACTACGCAAGGCCATAAGTAATTGAACTAAACTTTGTGATTCCCTACGAGTAATATATGGTGTAAAATCACTCAATTTTGCAAGCTCAATCAAGGCAAGTTGATCCTATATGGTTGTCATGGCAAAATAAAATCTTGAATTCTAAAGTCGTTTTGCTTCAATGCGTTAATATTTTTCTCAAGTTGATATTGTTTGACAAAATTAGATTATGTATACAATCAAGATAAGTGATCTCATACCTCATTTGCAGTTAGAGTTGTCAAAACGGGTAACCTGGCCCGACCCAGCTCGACCCACTACAGGTTGATTACTTAGTGAGTCAACCTAACCCAGCTCATTTATTAGCGAGCCAAAAAAATTCGAACTCGATCCGGCTTACCACAGGTTGGTGAGTTACATGGGTTGGCTCACAGGCTCATTTAATTAAAAAAAATATAATTTTTTATTTTTTTTTCAATCAAAACTAAATTATAATTCTAATTAAAATCTAAATAAACTTTAATATAGTCCAAGTACAAACCAAAATCACACAAAAAAAAACAAATTATCTATGTGTTCGCTAAAAAAATAACCTAACCTTACCCAAATGCAAAGTCCAACTTAACAAAAAACACTTGTGTGATCCTTTATTTGCGGGTTGGTGAGCCAACCCGGCTCATCACAGGTTCAACCCAGGTGAGTCGGGTTCTAAGTGGGCCGGGTCAAAAATCAACCCGTATCGAAATTTGTAAAAAATTTTCAACCCAACCCGGCCCATACCCGTGGTGAGCCGGGTTGGCTCGCGGGTTCCAACCCATTTTGACAACTCTATTTGCAGTATCTTATTTTGTCAATTGAGCGCCAATCGAGTGGGTGACAAAATTATTGACCCAAGTAATAATTTTAGAGTTATCAACTTCCTATGCCTCTAAAGTAGTAGCATAATTATCAACTTTGGTGTCAATTAGTTTAACCTTAACACCTGAAACATAACTCCACATGGACTTTCCACGAAAAAAGTTTTTCTTAATTTAACTCCAATATGAATTATTTTTACCATCCAATTACACACTAATAAACATAAGAGAAACATCTTTACGAGTTGTTATAATAAATTGAATACGAAAAAAAAGTGAATCACACAGCAAAAGCAACGAACAAAACAAAATATGATCCCAATAGTATAAAATTGTAAATACCTAATGAAAATCCTAAAAATTTACGAAAAAAAACTTAGAGCTCAGGGATAAGAGTTTAAAAAATACAAACTACTACAACAATCCCTACTCAATAATAAAAATTTGCAAAAAGGAATTAAAGCTTAATAATTTGCGAAAAAGAATTAAAGCTTAATTATGAGAGTTTAAGAAAAAGAACTACAAAAATCCATTTTCAATCGTAATAACTATAGAAAAACTTAGTACTTAGGAAAAAAGAACTTGGGTAAGAATCTATTTCCAACCATATATATATATATATATATATATATATATATATATATATATATATATATATATATATATGATACAGACAAAATTAAAGTATATCTCTATCGTTGCTCGAAAGAAAATCCGACTCATGGTTTCGCACATTTTCTGTCTGCTCTCGCTCATATTTTATTGCGACTAAACATCCCTCAGACCACAAACCAGACAGCTTCTGACATGTTCTCAGTCTAAAAACAGACCCCGTTTCATCTGCTTCACTTCACGTGCTGCTTCTCCTGCTTCCACACCCTTGACTCTGCTGAGATATCTCCACATCCAACATCAGATTCCCTGCAACTGATCATGTACATGATCCTTCTGAAACTGCTACTCTTCCTCCTCGCATGGCCTTCTTCTCCATCTCATTCCACCTCCATGACCCAGCTTGACACTCTCTTGGCCATCAGAGACTCTCTAGACCCAGAGAACCGTGTGTTGCTCTCTTGGACCCCCCATTCGGACCCCTGCAGTAGTGCCTCTTTTGAGGGTGTGGCTTGCAATGAGCAAGGCCTCGTTACCAATATTTCACTGCAAGGAAAGGGTCTCAATGGAAGACTACCCGAAGCTTTGGCTGCTCTCAAGTCCTTGACGGGCCTCTTCCTTCACTTCAATGCCCTCAATGGGATATTTCCAAAGGAAATTGCCACTTTGACTGAGCTAAGTGATTTGTATCTCAATGTCAATAACCTCTCTGGTGATATCCCTCGCGAGATTGGCAATATGTCAAATCTTCAAGGTGGTTTCTTCAAAAATATTTCTCATCTTTGTTCCCCTTCACTTCGCTGTTTATCTTTGTATTTCTACTTTCAGTCTAATTTGTTAAGAGTTTACAGTTTTGCAGCTTTGCTATAACAAGTTTAGTGGGAGTATACCCACTGAACTGGGAAGATTGAGAAAGCTCAGTGTTGTTGCACTACAATATAATCAATTGAATAGCGCTATTCCTGCGAGTTTGGGTGAAGTGGGGACATTGGCGCGATTGGATCTGAGCTTTAATAATTTTTTCGGTCCTATTCCGGTGACATTGGCTAATGCGCCTAAACTCCACACTCTGAATATTCGTAACAATTCTCTCTCTGGCCGTGTACCTACAGGTAAATTCATCAACCTTAGGTTCTCGATTTCTATTGCTAAATGTATTACTAAATGATTTGTAAGAGTAAGTATATGTGATATTTATTGATTTTGACAAATTGGTTTTATTTAGAAATTAGAATTGACTTTGTATTGAAGTAATTAGTAGTAAAATTTAAGTTTAAAACTTCTTTTGTGCTAATTTACTTTTTAGAAACTGTTTTCTGCAAACTAATTTAAATTATCAAAAACTTTAGTGTATTTTTCTTGAAAATGAGGTTCGTAGAGATAAATCCTAGATCACATTCCGAAAATGCACTTAATTATGTGCTAATTTAATTTGTGTGTCTTCTTGGTGCAGCTCTGAGAAGACTTAAAGGTGGGTTTCAATACATGAACAATCCGGGTTTATGTGGGACTGGATTTGCTGATTTACATTCCTGCAAAGAAGTAAGCACTTCAGAACCGGTTAGACCGGAACCATATCAACCTGGTGATATTTCTAGCAAAGATCTTCCTGCATCAATGGAACCACATCGTGAAAGCTGTCGCGGTGATCATTGTAAAAGGACATCGAAATCTTCAAAAATTGGTCTGGTTTTTACCGTCATTAGTCTCGTTTTCGCTTCAACTGTTGCTGGACTGCTTCTGCTGTTCTGGCGACGTAGTCAGATTCAGAAAATTGGAACTTCTGATACCCGGCTTAAGCAAGTGTGTAAGAAAAGTGCGTTTCCTCTTATCAGTTTGGAGTATTCTGATAGTTGGGACCCATTAGACAAAGGTGTTAGTGGGTATTCCCAGGAATTTCTCGAAAGCTTTATGTTTAATCTTGAAGAAGTAGAACGCGCAACTCAAATCTTCTCAGAGGTAAATTTATTGGGGAAGAGTGATTCTTCAGCTGTGTACCGGGGCTTTTTGAGAGATGGTTCTGCTGTGACTGTAAAGTGCATTGCCAAAACAAGTTGCAAATCTGACGAAGGTGAGTTCTTGAAAGGTTTGAAGATATTGACCTCGTTAAGGCATGGAAATCTAGTTCGATTGAGAGGGTTTTGCTGTTCAAAAGGACGCGGGGAATGTTTTCTTATCTATGACTCTATCTCTAACGGGAGTTTGTTGAAGTATCTTGATGTTAAGAGAAACAGTGATAAGGTACTTGATTGGTCGACCAGAGTGTTCATCATTCGTGGTATTGCTAAAGGTCAGTTTTTCTTCTGGGTATTCAAATAAATCTTATGAAGTTAAATGAGTTCCTCTGTAAACTAAAATGAAATGATTGTATCTTTATCCAGGTATCGATTATCTGCATAGGAAGAAAGGAAGCAAACATGGTATCGTTCACCAAAATATATCAGCTGAAAATGTACTTCTGGATGCTGGGTATAAGGCTTTAATTGCAGATTCGGGAATGCACAAGCTCCTTGAAGATGATGTTGTTTTCTCCGCCCTGAAAGCTAGCGCTGCCATGGGATATCTGCCTCCAGAGTACACAAAAACTGGTCGTTTGACAGAAAAGAGTGATGTGTATGCCTTTGGAGTGATTGTTTTCCAGCTTCTCACTGGAAAACGTGATATCACCCAGTTCAATTGCCAAAGTGGCAGTTTGAAAGATATAGTTGATGAGAATCTTGAAGGAATGTTCTCAGAATCAGAGGCCACCAAGCTGAGAAGAGTCGCTGTGCTTTGCACTCACGAGTCCCCACATCTTCGACCATATATGGATACCCTAATGCCAGAACTGGATGATAATGAGTAGTAGTTCATCACATGTTGGAGACACAAAAGATGGGAGACGGTAAATCTAATTTTATGATTTACTACGAACTCAACTGTGTTTAAAGTGATATGTAATATAGTGCAAAACATGTAGCGTTAATGTAAATTTATCACGTTCAGAAAACTAGAATCGTTTCCTTCTAGGTTCAGCATCGGAATTTTGATAGAATATTGGTATTTGAAGTCCTTATCCATCAAATATTATAAAGGGTTAAGCATGTTTCTAATATATGAACTTTAACCCAAAATTGAAATTCGTTCTTATTCGAAACTTTAATATATTTTGATTCTTAAACTTTAAAAATGAATGAATATAGTATTTTTAACTTAATTACGTTAACCTTTTATGAAGTGTCGAACATATTTCTCAGTAGATATTGAATCAAGAATGTGTCAAACAGTGTAAAAAGCTCCAATACTAATATGAAAAATGTTCGACACGTTAAAAAAAGTTAACATAATTGGGTTAAAAGAACTATATTCATTCATTTCTACAGTTTAGGGACCAAAATGTATCGAAGTTTCAGACAGGGACAAATTCTAATTTTGAGTCAAAGTTCGGGGACTAAAAACATACTTAACCCTATTATAAAAGGCTTAATTATGTTTCATAATAAATTTGGGAATTTTTAATTTAATTGAATCCCTACTCAACTTTTATAGTCTTTTTGAGCATTCAAAATAATTATTTTTTTTCTATTAAGTTCCTACTATTAAAGTTTTCTGTTAACTAAAAATGACTATTAAGTAGTTGATGTTGTTATTATTTTGTCAAGTCACATTGTTGAATTGTCACTATATTAATTTAATGTTGAGATGTTGCTATATGTAACTATTATTTTAAAATTCTATGATTTTATAGTACATTAATGATAAGTATTGTCTACTTTTATCATTGTACTATAGTGAGGTTGGATGGGTTATTATTCCACAAGACTAGTAACTTAAAATGGCCACCAACCCAAAGAGTTGCTAACCCAAATGGCCGCTAAACCCAATATACAACTGTTAATTCTTTGGCAAGTGTAGCAATTCGTTACAAGTAATAAAATAGAAGTCCAAGTATCGTTTTCTCAAGGGATTTGTGTTCGTTTGTCTAATTGTAATTATTTACTAATTTTAGCAATGATGTGAACATTAAAGATTGATTTAATTTAAGATAAACATGCAAAATTAATAAACACTAGAGTTATGAAAGAATTTAGGAAAGACTTCACCAGGATTGAATGTAATGAACTTATACTTTCTGTAATTTTCCTATGCAATGTAATCTCTATTTTTGTTCATATGTTCTATCTCAATTATTAATGTGCATGGTGGAAATCTCTAGTGTTTTGGCATAACCTTGGATAGAACAACCATGAGTTTGGGTTCTAGGAATAAACGTAATCTCTAGGTCATTCTATACATCAAATCTTAATGCAAGTCATGTGTTAAAATAGTAATGTTTTGGCATATTTGACTTAGCACTTGCTTCTAAGGAATTAGGGGCTAGTGTATAATCCCGACCGGATATTACAGATTTAAATAAATAAAAAGTGAAATATAATTAAACTGCATTTAATGAAATATCATTTCCCGAAAATGCGAGAAATTTAAAACTTATTACAATATTTGTCTCAATTCACAATTCATAAAATCAAATAGATAAGAAAACCACACTAGATTAATCCAGAAGTTTAAAAAATCCTTAAAATACAAAACAGTAAAGACTCTGGAAAAATCTTCTCCCCATACTAGCCCCGCTCCGGCGCTATGTCTCAACAGATCCATCTGCAACACCATCTACTCCCGTGTACCGTGTACACGATCATTGCCAAACACAAACAGATAAGGTGAGCTAATGGAATAAATAGATATACAACACATTTATATATACAAAACAATCACACCAAAGGAATTCCATCTTTTGATTTCATACCACATGGCCACAACCATGTTAACCGTGTTCTACGTCTTATAGTGAGTACCTCAAGATATCTTGCTGCCACACTTATCGGCCACAACCAATAGAGCACGTGCGGGAAACCATGCTACGGATCACACACTGTAACGCCAGGTGGAGTTCCCGACATGAACATAGTTTGTAACGCCCCAAGACTACCAAAATCGTTGGTTTTATACTAAGGAGGGCAATCTATCTGGACCCGTCGTACGAGTCATAACCCGCACACTCACATCGGCAACACTTGCCAACCCGAGCCACAACTCAAGGGTTCCTCGTGTTCATCCGCCATCCTGAGCCACAACTCGAGGGATGCCATTCCAAGCTACAACTCAAGGAATGCCACGTGCTTAACCCCTATCCCGAGCCACAACTCAAGGGATACGTTCCGAACCACAACTCAAGGAACACTAACAAGCCGAACTTTAACGTATCATAGAAGCTTTGTATACCACGCACACAATGCCAGCAAAAACACACTTCTGCTGCAACCAAATCGCCTGACGCTGCTCATGAGGCGGCAGGCGCTACCGCTTCCATATCGCTTGGTGCAGGACGCGTGCCGTTAGGCGCCAAGCGCCTTGATACCCACTGACGTTGCAGCCATCGCCTGGCAGGACCTCTCTCACCGCCAAGCGCCACTCGCTTCAGGATCCCACTGCCTTTACAAACATCGCCTGGCGGAATGAGCCTCACCGCCAGGCGCCTCACTTTCCAGTAGCCTCTGTTTCCTTTGCTATCGCCTGGCGGTTCATACCTCACCGCCAGGCGACACACCATAACTCACTTTTTTCTGGTTTTTAATCACACAATTCAGATTTCACTCTTTAATCTGGGTACCAACTTCTACGGTGAACTTTACTAAGTGTATACATCACTTCTCATATGATTAACTTATAACTGAGTATTTATGTCACCTTAGGTCCACCCACTCAATATTTCCCATGATGGATTTTACCTAATGCACTTGTAGCCTCAACCATCTATACTTCTATCACGAATAACCTCATGCATTGTCTAAAGTGTCCAACAAGGTACATCAGATTCCTATATTCCAGTACAACCAATTTAGGGATCACAACTGATAATTCAACCTTCACCGCAACATTTCACACATCTTATTTTTTTTCATTATTTCCATATACTCAATCCAACCTAATTTACCTATAAATTATGTGGTTTCAATTCACTCACTCTTGAACCAGGGACCCCATGCTTCATCATCCTACACAATTTCTCACAGAAAACCCCTAGACCCTTAAAATCACTCACAACCACGCAAGGTTACATTTTATTACGCTGGCGCCTGGTGGCAAGCCTCATGCCGCCAAGCGATACATGCCATTCTGGAAAAATTCTAGAATCTCGAGCACCTGCAAAGCCCTTCCAAGTCTTCCCAATACAATCCTCTGCCTATCCTCCTCGTCTCGCACATGAATAATGATAACAGTGGTACAATTACACTCAATTATCACAAAACCCCAATCTGTCAACCCTAATTTTCATATATAACCATTATCATTGTAATTCTCCCTCGCCACACTATAATTTCACATTTTGATCCTCTTCTTTTAATCAATCTATGATTAAACACCCTTCTCACCAATCAATATTTATCCAGAACTTAGAAAACATCAAAATCGAGCCAAAATTGGCCCGTGTCGCCTGGCGGGTACACATCACCAGCAGGTAGTTCATACGAAACCCAACAATCTGGGTGAGAAAATTTGCATCGCCTGGTGGCAAAAAGCATGCCGCCAGACGCTTCCTCAAGGAAACCCAAAAACACACAGCAAAACACATGCATCGCCTGACGGCTTTGAAGGCCCGCCAGGCAATTTCTGGAAAATTTCCTGAAACCCTGAATTACGAGTTTATTCAAAGGAAACATGAAATTGTATAACATACATCAATGCAATAGCTCGCAACAACATAAAATTTACAGTTCAGATCCCCTATCTTGGATTCCCTTGCTTAAAGTTGCAAAAGTTAGAATTCCTTGTTGATGGTAGCTCTTGACTCCCTTTGATCAGCTCTAATCCTCTCCAATGGATCTCCAACACACCCTCACACAAATTTCAGCACAACTGTTGTTCTAACTTCAGAAGGTCTCTCTCTCACTTGTTTTTGCCCTTAATTCCCCAATCAAGCCCACTTTTAATTAGTTTAATGGCTAAAACGAAAATTACCATTATTCCCACTTAATGCTCATTGAATTAGTGTTTTAGGATGGTTTTCCAGCTCCCCCTTGACTGTTAGGGTTTCTTTGCCCTTTCACCTTCATGCCAAAAATAAAATTGACAAAAAGAAAGCCTAATTTGGTTATGTTAATTATCACAAAACATGAATTGGTTAAATAACATATAATTGCCATACATAGGACTCGAACCCAAGTCCTCTAACACAATCAAGTACTCTCAACCATTTGAGCTAGTACTTTTCCACATCACACATGACAAAATTAAATGCCATAAAGACTCCCACTAGCCGCATTTATTAATTAATTATTTATTAAATTAATTAATTTCATGGGTCTTACAACTAGTATGCTTATGATGTGGATGTTTGAGCAAGATAGAGAGATTGTATAGGAAATATTGCGTTAGAGTTAACAAGTTTTTGGCGCCATTGTTGGGGATTTGTTTGTTTTTGTTTTGTTTGATTGTGTTATTTACCGGTTTAGGCTTCTACATTCATTTGTACATTCATATTTGTTTATAGTTTGTATATGCTTATTTGTCTTTTGTAGTGTTTTTTGTTCTGTATGAGAAGCAGGACTCGAGCTGATAATCTACTATTTGATCCTGAAATTGAAAGAATATCTCTTAGGAACAACAATAGAAGATGGAGAAGAAGGCAAATCCAAAAAGTTAAAGAAGAGAAAGAGGCAACATCTACTTTTGAACAAGTTATCTTCTCCTCAACTGATCAAGAGGAGGAAGAAATGGCTGGTGAAGGACATGGTGATAGGCATGTTCGACGTACTCTGGAGTATTATGCTTCATTCTCTGCTGCTCTTAATTTCAGCAGCATCGCATGACCTGTGGTGAATGCTTCCAACATGGAAATGAAGCCAACTTTGATTCATTTAATCTAGAGCAACAAGTTTCATGGCCTTTCACAATGAAGATCCACCAAGTGCTAGATAAGGCCATCAGATTGAGTCTTTTTCCTTTCTCTTTGGCTGGGAAGGCTATGGTTTGGTTGAACTCCTTACTTGAGAATAGTTTGACTGACTGGGAGGAAATTGTAGCCAAATTCTTGAACAATTACTTTCCACAATCCAAGGTCAATAAAGGGAAGCAAGAAATCTCATCCTTTCAACAAGAAGATTCCGAGTCATTGAGCCAAACATGGGATATGTTCAAAGGCTTGTTACGAAAAATCCCTACTCATGGTTTTGACATGCCTGCACAATTTACTCTTTTCCTTGGAGGATTGCAATCTCATACTAAATTAATGTTGGATGCCTCGGTTGGAGGCAATATCAAGTGGAAGACACTTGAGGAAGCCCATGAAATGATTGAGAATATTGCATCTAATGATAATGAAATGCAGAATGAGAGGGCTACTTCACAGAAGAAATGAGGTATGCTAGAACTTCAGTCTCAAGATGCAATATTGGCTCAGAACAAAATCATGACTTAATAGCTTGAATCAGTAATGAAGAATCTTTCTCAGTTGCCTAAGGAACTTCAGAATGTCTCATAGGCTGAACACCAACAACATGTACAAGGATGTGAGTTGTGTGGTGGATATCATTCAAATGGGTAGTGTGTCATGAAGACTAATTCCCAAGAAGAGGTTAACTATATGGGTAACTAAGGCCGTAAAGGTAATTATGGTAATTACAACCAAGGTTGGAAGCCTCACCCCAGCATGGGTGATGAAGCAGTAGAGTCAACAACACCAGGTGAAAATTTTTGCTCAGAAGATGAAATTATGTGGATTACTGATGATCCGCTTAACCATCATAATGCACTTGATGATGCCAAAATTGAGTTGAAGCCACACACTCCACACATCAAGTTTGTTGATGTGAATGATGCAAATAAGTTTTTAGTGGTGATTTTTGTTGACTTGGTTGCGGAGAAAGAAGAAAGGTTGTTACAACAGGAAAAAAGGTTAGATTCAAATACTTTTGGAAACATTGTTGGTACAAAATTAAGCAAAATTAAGCAATTTCAAAACTTCTTCTGAGGTATTTTATTTCACATCAACACTGGATCAAAGGAATGAACCTTACTTGAGACAAATCAATATCCTAGAAATCAAGTTACCATGCATAAACAAACGGAAATATTCTATTTTTCACACATGAGTTAATCTTTTGAATTCACAAGACAATCAATTATGAAAGAAAGCACTCGAGTTAAATGTGTATTTTCTCACCAAAATTCTCTCAAGTGTTTTGGCTTGTGTTTTCACTCAAAATACCCATGCAAGTAAACACTCCTAATACTTAACAAGACTCTAATATTCACAAACTTTCAGAAAATTATGCATTCAAAGATCATGAGGACTTTTTACATGTTATAATGAGGCCAAGGCAAAGGT
>Ga0214543_1000812_pt1 | contig 56641 bp, 29 predicted proteins | sample CNSS2metaG_FD_160094 | JGI IMG/M metagenome (GOLD analysis project Ga0214543, IMG submission 160094) | Root nodule microbial communities from cowpea collected in UCLA plant growth center, Los Angeles, California, USA - CNSS2 | ecosystem: Host-associated > Plants > Roots > Nodule | place: USA...
AATATAATATATATATATATATATATATATATATATATATATACATGAAAATGCTTCATTTTAGCAACTAATTTTAGTCACAAAATTATTAGTCATTGACCAATTTATATGCCAATTTACAAAGTAAAAATATTGGTTACTATAATAATCACTATCACGAATAAAAAATTATACTTGGTCACTAAATTAGTCTTTAAAATTAACTACTATAGTTTTGACTACCAAAGGAAATCGATTACTAAAAATTAGCTCTAGATTTTTACTACCAAAATGACTTAGTTTCTAAATTTAGTGGCCAATTATAATTTTTTATTTATAATAGTAACTATTTTAGTAACTAATAATTTTTAAATTTTTAAATTGGTTTCTAAATTAGTTACAATAGTGACTAACAACTTTTGATCACTAGAATTGGTTACTAATAAATATATATATATATATATATATATATATATATATATATATATATATAAATTCAATATAATTTTTTATCTTTTGTTTTAGTTAATAATTATAAATCAAAATTAAAAGAAATAAAAGCTGAACAAAGCTATTAAAGTTAATATTAATTAAATAACTTAAGTTTTATGTGTTGTGGGTTAGATCTATGATTTTTTTATTAAATTCAAACTAAACCAATTCGATTAATAGTAGGTTTTTAACGTGCCATTTAAAAACTAACCTTAAATAAATGCAACGTCACACAAAATAATATAAGACACTAGTCATAGAGTATAACCACTACTCCTTACAGTTATCCCAAAAGAAACCAGAGTGAACTAGGGCACACCACGATGCCATTAACAAAGTCTAATAAGGGATTAATAGTATTTCAAAATAAAGCCCGATGACGAGACAATACATGGGCCATAGCCCTAAAAGAAAAGCCCAAATAAGCGAATCCAACCTAGGCGGGCTATGCAGCGGAGTCACCATTCCCCTGTTGACCACAAGGATTTCTCGCATCTGCTCACATCAATAAATTGATGATCATCGCAAAAGGAGAAAACCACACAAACAGAACATACAACAAACAAAAGGGTAAGTTAGAGCAGAAAACAATTTAGCATACAGTTATATACACCTTCATAATCCAAAATGCATATGTCAACCAATCATGTTATGCCCTGCACACAATACACTAAGACTCGAGACACGAATCATCTAAATACATATAATTAGTCGAATTCAACAGATGCTTACACTTGTAGTGGCCTTTACTGCTCTACCGGGCTAATTGTTCCAGTGTTACATCCCCCACCCACAAGATTAGCCCTTAGAGTGTTTTAGGCCTACTGCTACTCTCACCACTTGAGTCAGTACGCTCTATGTGAGACTAACTGACTCATTAGAGTGTCAGGATGCAATCCTTACCTTGAATCCTTCCTAAATTATATAAATGAGGAACCACCATGAACTCCCACTAACAGGGGTCATGGAATTACGTCATGACCAACTGAGGCCCCACCATGAGATCTCACCTAGCGACCCATGGAATTACACCATAACCAAAATGAGGCACCGTCACGAAACTATCGTGGAATTACAGCCTAACCACTTCAAAATCATGTCTCACCATCCAAATATGTACTTGTCATGCATACCAATCTCATGCCAATATTTATACCTAACCTTCATTCATATTTCATACCAAAACCATACCAAACTCATCATGTTAATTCCATGAACCATTCCATACATGCAACTTTGCTCAAAACATGATTTAACATAATAATCCAACCAAACATGTGACATTCATCCAAGAATAGAGAAGTAACAGAACCAGTACACACTTTCGCCCAACTCCTCGCTCAAGCAGAAAGGTCTTGCTTAGGCAAGAGGGTTCTCTCACTCAGGCGAGCTCCTTTCGCCTAGGCGAGAACTCAAAAAGAGGAACAGTGGCTTCCTGCGATCTCTCACTTAGGCGAGCCCTCCTCGCCTGAGCGAGACTGCACCTCGCTCAAAACGGAGACTCGTCGCTTAAGCGACAGTTCGCGCAAAAAACCAGGACGAGCCTCTATTAGCCTCGTTTGGGCGAGACGTGCTCGCTTGGGCTAGAAAACCAGTGCTCACCACTGTTCTCTCGTGCAACAGCCCAACAAACATAATCCAAATAGCACAATAAGGCATTTCATAAGCTCGCAGCAACACACAAACCATACAATAGTGAAATAGCAGTAAAGCAAGTAGAAAAACGTAATACACAAGTGAACCCTAACTTCCCTTACCTGGAAAGAGCTAGCCAAATGACTCGTATACGCAACCAGTGAGCACAACAATTCTAAGGACAGGCCAAGAAGCTAAAAACTAACGATGAAACAAAACAGGAACGGGGTTACCCCAAAACCCTAACTAGAATTACGAAAATGTGACTGGGGACGAACTAATATGAGCTAAGGAGCAACTTACGTGACTTAGAGAATGAGATTGAGCTAGCTTGAAGATGGCCGAGATCCAAACCCTAGCAGAGGTTTTGTGGAGAGAAAAGGGGAGTGTGAGAGTACTGATTTTTGGCAAGTAAGCAGAAATAAGAGGGGCTAGGTTGCTTTAGGGCCTTGGCACCCTATGAGCCAGCCTTTAGGCCCAATAGATTTAAGGTCAGCCCTTAAACATTAGGAAAAAAATAATTGGGCCTTATAAGATTGGATTCGATCAAATGATAAAAAATATTACAGTTTATTTTATATGTTTAAAAGTAAATATTCTTTTTAATCAAAATAAAAACTTTACCCATTTTTCCTGAATAGAAAAATATGTAGCCCTTTATTAAATTATTTATGTTTAAAAATATTTTCAATCATAAGTTATGGCTTCCTTCTAACCTTTTATACATTATATTTTAGTACAAATGTATTTAAACATTGACGTGTAGAAATAAAACAATAACAGGATATTCGAGTAAGTATAGGATTTAAAGGTTAAGTAAAAAAAATTAATTATTTAATAATGTTATCTTAATTATGTTAAATGGACTATTCACCTATAAGTTTAATGTTGTTGTAATTTTGATAAAAAAGAATAAGGTTAAGATGTAAATACTTTTTGCTGGTGGCAGGAACAAAGAAAAATAGCAATATATTTTGATGTGTTTAACAACACTATTATTCATTTGAGTTCAAATTATTATTACATGATATTGTTCTTCGAAATTAAAACTGAATGATTCAGGAGTGAACAAGGTGCTTGATATCCATAGAGTAAGTAAAAGCTGGATTAGAACCATTGTATGAATTCATCGCAATGATTCGATTTACAGACTCAGTGGGATGGAATTGATCCCAGAATAGGTACGAGGTTCTATTCTTGCATGGTGTTTTATTAGGAATACACAAACCATTCTTCATCGTGGAGCAACAAGAAGCATTTGAAACAGTGAAACATGAAACATCATGAGAAGATAATATGTGTAAACATATTTTGAGGTTTTTTTTCAATTGTAGGCAAATTTGCCTTCGTTATTACAAAAATGGGAAAATTTTTAAAAAATTACGCATTTAGGCAAATCGTGCTGTCCCCACACGTTTTCATCCAAAGAAATCGTGTACTACCAATACGTTTTCCTTGGTTTGGGAGAGTCAACGGGTCAGATTAAGAAATCGTGTGGGTGCCAAACATTTTCATAACAAAATCGTTAGGGGGCCAGACGTTTTCAAACAAAAAACGTTAGGGGACACACATTTTTTTATTAGTAATCGATTAGCAAATCATGTAATCGATTACAAACGTTTTTGTGGTTTTTTTATTACTTTTTGCATGCTATCTTTCGATTTTGTCTCTATCTATTTGATTGTATATTCTATTGTCACAGTTGAACACTTCATGTATTGAGCAACTTTCAAAAATTGATCGAGTATATTTATGTCCAGCATATCAAAAGAATCAAGGAGTCATGATCACTTCAGTGTCAACCTACATATGATATCATGCTTTTAATACTATTTGTCACATGTTTTCACTAAATATTGTAATTAGTTTTTAAACTCAGACAAAAAATAATGTGCCCTAAAAAAATATTAGTTTCATGATTATAAAATGAATTAAAGAAATAAATAGTAAATACTTTTATTATTTAATTCAAGCACACATGCACACCACAATGAATTTGGCCGATGGTTATGATGTTTATGATGTATAATCATGTACTAAGGGAAGGGGGAATAGTTTTAACAGATGTTATCAATAGCACCAACTATATAAACAATTGCAATTGGATCAATAATGGCAGTGTCATCCTTGTTAGGATCATCGTAGTTGTGTACAATGTAATCACATGAGATAGTGACGCTACCATAAACACTGCTGGTGTTGCTGAACCATTTTTGTGACCTCACGATTGGTAATCGATTACATAATCCAGTAATCAATTACCAATAAAAAATGTGTGCCCCTTAACGTTTTCTGCTTGAAAACGTCTGACCCCCAACGAATTTGTTATGAAAACGTTTGGTACCCACACGATTTCTTAATCTGATCTGTTGACTCTCCCGTACCAAGGAAAACGTGTTGGGGTGCACGATTTCTTTGAATGAAAACGTATGAGGACGACACGATTTGCCTAAATGCATAATTTTTTAAAAATTTGTCCATTTTTGTAATTACGAAGGCAAATTTGCCTACAATAGAAAGAAAACCAAATTTTGAATATATCTATGTTTTTAGTTTTTCTTTAATTAAATATCAGTTATTATACCAAGGGAACTTTCTAGGGCTGTGCTGTTAATGAAGATGAATTTGGAATTAGAAGAGAAGTTGGTATTGAATTGATCCACGAGAGATTTGAGCTTTGCGTTGAACATGAACGCAACATTGTTCCTCTCTTCATCACAATAAGATCCATTTTTTCTATTCTTGGAGATGACATTTGGAGTGTAACCAATGCGACCTATTCCAACTAACACAAATTTTCTTGCCCCAAACACAATACTTTTTTATACTCACAACATCAAATAATAAGACAATTGCCTAAACGTGCCAATTTGTAAGACAAAAGAGATAAAAAAAACATAGAAAAAAAATGTAAAATACCTGTATATTTTGAGAGAATTGATTAACAAGAATGTTGGAATAATCTTGAAGGGTATAGATGTAACTTGAAAGGAAGTAATTGTTTATGTAATCACTACCTATATTGATATAATACAAACACTTGTTAAGATGTTGCTCAGCTTTGCCAAAATCTCCAAGGTTGAGGCCAACTGAGTAATGTATAACATTGTGGGCAAGCAACTATAATTTAAAAGCCTGACTCCTACTCTGCATATCAATAAGAATTTGATCATATACAAAATCAACTATTCAGCCAAGGGTTACTTTTGCTTATTTACACTACTTCCGATGGGTTTTCTAATAGTGAAGGATTAAGGGAAAGACATATATGTTGAATGAGAGATGAAAGCAACTTACATATAAAGTATTGAAATCAATTTCAACTCACAATCTTAAGATTATGAGTTTATAAATTTGTGTGAGTTAGTTATCAAGAGAAACTTTCCACTATGATAATACCAATAAATCTTATCGATGATGACATACAACACTAAATGAGACATGAATCTGTCCCACATAAAGAATTAACACTATCTCTAATCCAAAACTTTAAGATAATAAATTTATGGGTTTCTTCCTTATTTGATATTCAACTTTCTTATATATACTCAAAATATATATATATATATATATATATATATATATATATATATATATATATATATATATATATATATACATACATATATATATATATATATTCTCACCAACTTTAATATAAGATATTTTGTTCCAAATAAATAAAACTATTTTCAAAAGACTAATATTCGAAGCATTTTTGTTAATGCAATAATACAATTTCTATATCGGTTTTGGGAAATCCAACTTCTCTTGATGCATAGTTCACACCCTTAAGTATGTCTGAGCCATTAATGTTTACATATGGTGGGATGAAACCCTCAAATCCTAGATGTTGAGCTGCATTAACAGTTAAGCACTAATTAGTGAGCTAAATACAAAAGTATGTCTGTGTTTGGAAATTTTTATTTATCAGTTTGAGGGTTTAAAAACTAGGCAAATTTGAAGTCGAAATTACTGAACTAGGCAAATTTAAAAAAAAAAGTCATGCACGGGTTCATGACTCACCATGAAAAAATCGTGCTCTCTACACACAATTTCCTTTAAGTCAATTGGTCGGAGAGTGGACCAACAAAAATCGTTTGTAGGGGCCACGATTTCTTCGTACTAAGTCGTGAGCCCTTGCAGGACTTAACTACTTTTGTAAATTTTTTAAAATTTTCCTAGTTAAGTAATTTAGGTGATTCAATAGGTTACATTACTCACTAATCATATATGTCATACGATAAAATATTTCAATATGTGATAAAACTCTTTATAACAAAAAAAATTTATATACTAAATTAATTAAACTCTTAAGCATGGTTAATAATGTTACATACCGATTAGGTCAATTGTGGTTTTTCCATTGGTAAATCTTCCGGTTGGACCTGATGGGAAGTCAATACCATATGGTATGTAATTGGACTTTGTAGTTGTTGGGAGATTGTTGATTGTTGTTATTTCCAGCATCAGATAGAGAATCTCCAAAGATAAAAGGGAAAGGCACTTCTGATTCTCCATGGACATTTGTTGCATGCATTTTGAAGCCAAATAAACAAAAGATAAAACTAACCATAGCTTAGTTTTAGCTTCCATAGAGAGAACGCTAACACAAAAGAGGTTGCTAGGTTCTTAAATATATGCTCTAGAAAGTAATGAGTGTTGCAAAAACAAACTGAAACTTGCATGTGTATATATAGATTGTTTATATGTCCAAGTTGATCTTTTTTTTCTTTTCTTGTTTTACAGTGACGTGAGAGTGAAGCAACATTTAAGGCTGGAGAAAAATGGTGAAGGATAATGTTAAATGAGTGTCCAATTTGTTGTGTTATGAAAAAAAAAAGTGAGAGATGAAAATGCTAAGTACGAATATAAAAGGTATAAGGGAGAGCCGTTAAAGGAAATAGTCATAAAAGAGGGGTGAATTATTTATTAACAATAGTTAATGTATATTCTCCATGCATTTATAATGAGAATACGAGAGTAAACAATATAAGAAGATTTATAAATGAAAAAAAATCAATTATACAATATTATGAAAAAATTAACCTATTGTAGTTAAGGGTGGGGGGTGAGGATAGGGATGTCAAAAAAATCCGTACCCGCGGGTATCTGTGGATAAAACCCGCAACGAATAGGAAATGAATATTAAAAATGGATACCTGCTACCCACGGGTACGGGTATTTTTGATACCCGCATGTTAACGGCGCGGATATGGGTATCATAGTATCCGTACCCGTGGATACCCGTACCCGCTACACTTTAATTCACAAAAATATCCTCATATTATTTATATACATATGTATATATACATATATATATATATATATATATATATATATATATATATATATGTATATATATCTATACATATGTATATATATATATATATATATATATATATATATATATATATATATATATATATATATATATATATATATATATATATATATATATATATATATATATATATATATGTATATATATACATATATATACATCTATATACATATATATACATCTATATATAATATATATATACATATATGTATATATACATGTACATATATGTATATACATATATGTACATGTATATATACATATATGTACATGTATATATACATATATGTATATATATATATATATATATATATATATATATGTATATATATATATATATATATATATATCTATATATATATATATATATATATATATATATATATATATATATATATATATATATATATATATATATATATATATATATATATATATATATATTAATATTAGTAAAAAATATTCTAGCCTAATTTTCTTAAGTTGCACATTTGTCTTCTGTCTTCATTCTTCGAACTTCATTTATTGATACGTTGTCTTCTTCCAAGTACTTCATTTATTTGAAATTGGACATATACATCAAATTCTATATAGACAATGACGTTTATGGTACGCTTGTTGTTAAATGATGGAATCAAAATAAGAATGTTTGGCACGTGACAATTGAGGTTTATTATTTGTTTATTTTGTTTATTTTTTAGGAATCAATTGGAAAAATACTAATTAAAGAATTTTCATTGTGTTGAACATCATTTTATATTTACTTTTATAATTATTTGGACTTGTATGAACTTGATTTTATTTGAACTTTATTTTAAATTTATGACAATGATGTATTTTATTTTATTTTATTTGAATTTAGGATTAAATATTTGTTTTTTAAATAATTTTGTAAATACCCACGGGTACCCATGGATACCCGCAGATATGAAAAAAAAATAGGCGGGTACCCGCATAACGGATACTCGACGGATATGGGTACGAGTATGGGGCGGATATTTATCCAACAGGTAGGGTACGAGGGAGCTACTACCCGTACCCTACCCGCCCCGTTGACATCCCTAGGGGGGTGAGAGAGAATGGGAAGTAAAGAAGAAGATTTAGATGTAAAACACCTTTTCTTTTCTCTTTTCTTCCTTCTATATTTTTTATATATTTTTAAGGTACTTAGCTTATACTTATTAGGCTTTGTACGGTAGATTGACTTTCACCTTCTTCAACTTAATTATATTTATTATCTTCCTAACTTGTGTTGTCCATTAATTAGTACTCTGACCCTAATTTAATAATTATAAAATTTATATTGTGTTTATAGGAATGAAGTAGCAATCTTATCATAACAGATAATAAATAATAAAACGAACTATTTGAAGATGTTGTCTACAATAATTTATTGATCATGTATAAAAGATATCTATCTTCAATGATTTGTATTGCATTTTTTCTAAATTAGGTAAAAACATACATGAGGTACATAAAAGAAATTGAATGAATTAAGTAAGAATTTGTTATCTATTATTGATGATGAAGTTTAGCACGACTTTGTTTTAAAGATTTTTAAATATTATTTTTAGACAACATTTAAAATTGAAATGCTTAATTGGCCATCTTCTTCAATGGTTATTATTTTTAATCATTTCTTTTATTTGACTCTTGATATTGCCACGTAAAATTGTTTATGTAAATACTAAACGTGAAAGATAAAGTTCAACTTTAAACAAATATTGGGCTTGACACTTGTTTATTGTCATTGCAAAACATAAACATATCGAAATTATCTACATACACTAGTGCAGAATTTCCTTTTTACCTCGCCTTATATGCTTCGGTTGGCCAGGAATTGAAGCATATAATGGCGCGGTGGCATTTTTGCAATTCCAGCCAAGTTTTATGCCTCGGTTCAGCTAACACCCGAAGCCAAAGAGAGCTATAGGCCTCGGTTCGCCCAAAATCGGTGCCAAAGAGAATTATATGCCTCGGTCCAGAAGACCCAAAGCCAAAAAGGGGTATATGGCTTCGGTTGTTAAAGGAACTGAAGCCATAGGGTTTATTTAGGGTTTCAATTTCGTGAAACCCCTTCTTCTTCTCCGCGCCTCTATAACTCTCTCTCTCTCCGTTGCTGCCAACCCAAATTTTTCTCCTCTGGTTCACGTGTGGGTGCTCTTTCTCTTCCTCTAGAACATTGTTTTCCACAGTGAGGACGCAATTGCTACGGTGGCGCGTCATGTCCACGCACCACCGGCATGGAAGCATTACCGAGGTGTGAGGCGCAGGCCATGGGGGAAGTTCACGGCGGAGATAAGGGATCCGAAGAAGAACGGAGCTAGGGTTTGGCTTGGAACTTTTGACATGGAGGAGAAAGCGGCGAGGAAGGAAGAGAAGGATGCGTCGCTGCTTGTTCCCCTCCGTACTCTCCAAACACTACGACACTCTCTCATCCGACGAAGCCTCCGCCGCCGCTCACCAGATCGAGGGTGAAGCCTTCTCAGCCGCGGGTGCCTCCGCCGCGACCTCTGCCGATGGCATTGAGACCCTCCATGGTGGACTGCGTGCCGGTGACGCTGTTGTTCTGTGCGTTGTTGCAGGTTGGTGGCGCAATGGTTGGTGGAGCGGTGGCTGGTGGCGCAGTTGGTGCATGAAGATGGCTTTGGTTCTCATATACTCGAAGCAAAAAAGTCCCTCTATGGCTCCGGTCCTTTGCAACCGAGATCAAAGGTTCCTCCTTTTGGTCTCATCTCAATATGTCTCGGGTTTAAAACCGAGGCAAAATGACGAAAATGACCGAGGCCAAAAGCCCTTCCTACACTGGTGATATCGACTATTATCTCCTCTAAAACTTGAAAGGCAACTTGAATCATAAGGGACTAAGTTCATTCTTGGAATAAATATCTTATCACCAGTATTTTTGCTTGTAATTACTGTAGCAAATATAGTACTTTTCCCAAACGATTGACTTGCAACCTTATACCATTACACAAACCATTTGCTTGATCAATATTTCCATATAGAATGATGTTACAAAATTAGAAAATGTTCCAAATTGTACAAGCAATAAAGTGAATAAGTCCAGATATTGTTTTCCACAGAAACTTCCGTTGTTCATAAAAATTATGTTCATTCACTAATAAAATAGTATTGATTATAAAAAAATTCTAAAATTGTAGAAAGCAATTAAATTGATTTAAGAAATATATGGTAAAGACTTCATCGTTGTTAGGTTTCATGATCCAATTCAATGCAAAAATACCAAATAATATACTCTTAATTCCTTCTCTAACATTCACACCATATGTAACAAGCCCTAATGTCTCAACAACGAGTCTAAACTTTAATAATAAAAACCCTAATGTTTTAGAAATTTTTATTATAAAATCGCATTAAGTTGAAAATTCTGATGTTATAAATGACTAATTGTTTTACATCTACGTCTTGCATGTGAAATCTATTAGTTGTTCTATTATAATCAGGTTTCCCAAAGTATTTATCAATCAACAAGTACTACCAAATATGCAGACAATAAAGATGTAGTTAAAACAAGAATGATGGAAAATAAATATATTGATTAGTAAAAATCACAAAGAGTTAAGATACATTACGTCCAACCTCATTAATTAGGGATTTAGTTACTCCTATACATTCTGAACTCTAGAAAAGCATAAAGATGAATGTGCCCAGCCTCTAGAATAAGCCTCTAACGTATCCCTCTTAGAGTTAGTCTCCTATGCTCCAAAGGTATGTCTTTCTAACTCTGTCAAGCCTTGTATTTATAGGATATGGGCGAGTTTGCTCGAATTGAACTGGGCTTGAAATTTGTACTTGACTTTTATAATTGAAGTAACAAAATCTGTTCACAATTGATTTTATTGAGATATTCTTCAATCTTTACCTTGTGTTTGGATGAAGCATTTCAACAATACTAAGAATTTGAAATTCTTGCAATTGAATTTCCTTCATTTTTTAAATAATTTGTTTGGATAGAGTAATTAAAATACCTTACATTTCAATTTCTTGTTTAGATAAAATAATTGAATTTATCTTATGAGATAACATTTCATTTTAATAGTACTTATTTTAATATATAAATTTTGAAATTAAATTTTAAAAATATAATTGTCAACTTAAAATATTTAAATTCGGTCAAATTAAGGTCTTCGACTCGACCCGGCCCGTCTACATTGTTGAGCTCGTCTAGTTCGTTATGGTCATCAGGCCAGTCAGGTTCGTTTAGATCATTGGGCCGGTCAAGCCTATTAGGATAGTCAGGCAAATAGGCATGTTTGAATCATCAGGTCGGTCAGGTCCGTTTGGGTCGTTGGACCGGTGACGCCCGTTTGGGTCATTGGGTCCGTTAGGCCCGTTAAGGTCATTGACCCAGCCCACCCGACCTGTCTTGGTTGTGGATCTCGCCAAGCCGTCTTGGTTGTCGAGCTCGCTCGACCCATTTGGGTCGTCGTGCCTGCCCGACCCGGTTGAGTTGTTGTGCCCATCCGACCCGTGTGGGTCTTCAAGCTGGCCCAATGCTTCCTGATCATTGGGCATGTTTGGGTCATCTAACCCACCTAGCCCGTCTGGGTCATCTAGCACGTTTTGGTAGTCAATCTTGCCTAACCCGTCTTGATTGTCGACTCGCCTGACCCGTCTTTGTCGTTGGGTCTATTTTGATCGTCAGGTCGGCCCAACCCATGTATGTCGTCGGACTGGCCTGACTTGTCTTGGTTATCTGAGCCAAATTGACACATCTAATCTTGAACAATGAGAAATTTAACAAATTGTGAAATTTCAACTTCCTTTTTTAGTGAATTTCAAATTCTACTACTTTAGTGATTTGAATTACCTTCTTAAAATTACTCAATTTCAATTCCCTTATAATTCCTTCATCTAAACAAGTCATTTTACTTAGAAGAAATTCAAATTCTCCAAATAAATGAATTATCCTCTTAAATTACCTCATCCAAACACACCCTTAGTGATTCCTATTTATTTGATTTTTATACACTACTAGAAATTAATGTTTTAGCGGTCAAAATTAGCGACCGAAAAATATAGGTTGCTATCTACGACCAAATTAGCCACTGAATGATTTGTGTTGCAATTTGTGAATAGCGACAAAATACTATTGTACTTACATAAATTTAATCAGCGACTGAAATACTGACCTTAACATATAGTTGCTAAAATTTACTCGCTAAATCGGTGGTTATATTTATACAAATGAATGTAGACCGTTTAGCAACCACATTAGTGACCGAATAAAATTTTGCATTAGCGACTGAAATCGTGGTGGTCGCTAAATATGTTTTCTATGATGAGTAATGACTGAAAAATATTTGGTCGCTAACTAAAATGTTTTTAATGCATGAATCAGTGACCGAAAGTATGGTGGTCGCTAAATATGTATAATTTTATAGTTAGCGACCGAAAACTTGGTGGTCACTAGATATTTATTACATGGTAATTAGCGACTCAAAATTATTTGGTCGCTAAATGTAGTGTTTTTAACGTATCAATCTGTGACCGATATGTGGCGGTCGCTATATATTGAACACATCATTTAACAACCGATTTGTTTTGGTCACTAAATTCAATATTTTTAAAATTGCATTAGATGTCTGTGTTTAGAGTTTAGAATTTAAGGGTTAGGATTTATGGTTAAATGTTATATTAAGATCCAAAAATTTAATGGTTGCTAAATGTTTATTGTTTTTAGTTGAAAAATAAAATTTAATATTTAATTGTGTCACTAAACATTGGCATGTAAAATAATATTAGTTACGAGCTAGTTCATCATTGATTTTTTTTATCATACTATAGGTATTGCCAATTTCGAATTTAATATAATTGAAAACAATTGACCACTTTTGTATAATAGGTATAATTTGGTTTGACTTTTACATGCTAAGTTAAATGCTTACTTAGACATCATGTGAAGAAGATTTGTGGTTTTTCTAGTTATTTGTATAATTTTTTTTTTGTATTATTTGTAATAGAAATACATTATTCAAATACAAAATAATACTTTATTCAATTTTTGTTTTTAAAATCTTTTTTAGAAGTCAAAATTTCCAGAGTCCTCATTTATTGAGTTATATTTCAAGTTCTCTAAATTGGAGAAAGAAACTCAAATATTCACGTTAAATAAATAGAAAATTATTGAAAATAAAAGATTAAAAAATATATATACCATTTCATTCTATAAAACTCAAAAATAAAGAAATAAATTTTTTACCTTTTGTTCGGATGAATTTGGATAATTTCTATTTTAAATTATTTAGTTTTTTAAATATTTTGATTAGATTAAATAATTTAAATTTATTACATTTTTTAATTTTTGAATATAAAATTATAAAAAAAAATTTGAAGTGATGGGTTTAGGGTTTTTCATTTTGGGACGTGGTAGCTTTTATTATATTGGTTGCTAAACCCTTGTTCTAAGTGAATGAAGGAATGAATTTTTTTAATTTGGTTGTAAGCTTTTCACTACAAAACAATACTTCATTAGTAACCAATTTTAGTAATCAAAAGTTGTTAGTCACTATAGTGACCAATTTAGATATCAATTTACAAAATAAAAAAATATTGGTTACTAAAATATTATAAGCCCATTAACAAATCTAGCTACTTTGGCTTCATTGGATTCGTCACCAAACTAACCTTAAGAAAAAAATAGTCCATTTTGTTTGGAGTAGTCATTCACACACATGAAATTTTGTTGAAGCCTTCAGAGCTTCAAAAAGGGCTCCCTCATATAGTAGAAAGGAACAAATTTAACCCGCATAAAATGTTTCAAATCCATCCAAGAAGTTGTGGATGACCCTTGGTAATTATCGATACAAGCCTTATGCCACCATATCATGGCAAATCCCTCAAATTATACTACAATGGTATCTACTTGCTTTAACTCCTCTAGTGGGTACACATTAAGAATTTGGTCCACTTTGGCCTTCCATTCTAAGTACACATATGGGTCATCGTCTCCATAGAACTTGAGAATCTCCAAGTTGGTTGGTGGCTTCCTTGTTGGAATGTGCCTATCTCTTCTCCTTCCACTATGTCTCTATTCTTCTTCATATAGGGTGAATGAGACCTCCTTCTTCTAGCCTCCCTCTCGACCTTGTCCATCTCTAATCTTTGAATGTTCTCCTTAGGTGTCTTTCACTTTCCTTCTTAGATACTTCCATCTCTTTGAGAAGTTCCACTAAGGATGGTTTTTAAGGTTTTTGAGTCAATATAGGTTTATCATCCTTGGAATTTGAGGCGTCAGATGAAATTGCCATTTTTCCTACACAAGAAACAAGACCAACAAAATACTAGGTAACAAGTTAGCTAGAACTAAATTAACAAAGAAAACAACAAAATCAAAGCCCTCAAATTGTTTAGTTAACTCACAAAAAAAAAGTATAGTATGAATCACTCATTCTCAAAGAGTTTCCAAAAAATGTTCAAAATTCTACATTATCATGTTTTTATTTTATTTATTTTTACGTTGAATTGTTATTTTATTTTTGGATTTTATTTAATATTTCAGGTTTTATTCAATAAAAGTGGAAAAGATAAACGATGGGGATATATTTTTCAAATAAGTGGAAATTAAAGAGATTTGGGAAAATTATCAACATAATAAGTGGAATATTGACAAATCAAAGATTATCAACAATATCAGTTATCCACAAAGTTTTATATTAAAAAAAAAAAATAAAATATTAAAAAAATATATAAAATATATAAAATATTTAAAAATAAAAAAATATATATATATATATATATATATATATATATATATATATATATATATATATCACTAGTGCAAAATTACCTTTTAACAACAATATATTACATAAGTTTAGTTAAAAATGATGTAATAGCAATGCGATGGCAACTTCTTAATTAAATAAACGAATATTACATCAATTGTAACTGAAACCGATGTAACATTGGGTTAAAAAACTCAAATACTCTCTCACACCAACGCAGTTCTCGTTTTTTTCTTCTTCTTCAAATCTCTACTCTCCATTGAAGCCCCAAATCTTCTCCCGCAACGTAACTTCCTTCCTCTTCATATTCATCTTTGGATTTTCGTTTTGCTCTCAAGTCTTTGTTCGGCACTGTTGGTCTGCTCACCCTCGTTGCTCCTCACTCCGACAATGGTTTGCTCGGTGTCGGTGGTGCTCCGCTTTACTTCGCTCATCGTTGGAGTTACCAGATCTACTTTGCTCGACCACGTTTCTGCTAGATCTGTTTTGCTCGTTGCTAGATTTGCTTTGTTCATCATCGTTGTTGTCGGATCTACTTCGCTCGTCACCGCCGCTATTAGATTTGTTATGTTATTCGCCACCGTTGCCAAATCTGCTTCGTTCGTCTTCGTCGTAATTGGATCTGCTCATTCGTCATCATCGTCGCTGCATCTGCTCCAGTCGTCGTCGTTGCTCCGTTCGATGCCACTATTGTTCTGTTCGATGTTGCTGCTACTTTGTTTAACGTCATTATTGTTTGTTTCATCATAAGTGTTAATTTTCCATAGGGATTATTGTTCATGTTGAAAGACTTCGAGTGAAATTTGTTGTTGCTTTGTTCTTCATATCTATTAAAAGTTAAAATATTTGTGAAAATTTAAAATTTTGATTTGATTATCTTCTGCTAAAGATTGCCCTCTGTAAATGCTTCCAGATGAATTTGTGTTGTGAATGTTTGGATGGATCTTTTTCTGTTAAGATTGCTAGTTGGAGCACTGGAATATTTGTATTTTTTTTTTCTAATATCATGTCTTACATCGGTTGTTCCGTAACCGATGTCAAGAGTGTTAAATTTATTACATCACTAATTACTACATCGGGTCTAAAACGGATGTAATAAACCATATAAAACTGATGTAAAACATAATTTTTGTACTAGTGTGTGTGTGTGTGTGTATATATATATATATATATATATATATATATATATATATATATATATATATATATATATAAGATTATCTATTATAATTGTTCAAGTACAAAATCAAATCCAAAATTTAGGCCTAGTCCAATTATGAAGGTCTATAAATTGAGGGTCTGACATAGGCCAAAAATACACTCGAAGAAAAAGAAACTTGATATCTCTACACTTGCAGATAGAAGGGCATTTTGAAGGTTGAAGGCATTCAATTTCAACATCAATCTTGTGTTCAGTATGTCTAGGAGTAGTTAATTCCCTCATTCACGGGGATTGGATGTAATGTATTCTTAATTGTATGTGAATTCACTATTCAATATAATTCTTTTTGATTACTCTTGTGTTTCATTCTTGTTTTAACTGCATGATAATTATTGATTGCATATTTGTGGGTTTCTAATTATTGGAAACAATATTAGAACCTAAACTAGAGTAGACAACTAATTAATAATGCATTTAGACATAGAGTACATTATTGATCATTCAAAACATCATAATTTTGATCATTAATGTCAACTCTTAATAAGAAAAGGTCTAAGATATTAGGGTTCTTATAAAAGTTTAGACTTGTCACTAAAACATCAAGGCTTGTTACATAAGGTGTGAATGCTAGAGTCGAAATTAGAAGAATATTGTTTGGTGTTTTGCTTTGAATTGGATCATAAAACTCAATCCTAATGAAGATTTTATCATATACTTTTACTACAAAAAATTAATTAAATAAAGGACGTCATTTTGTGTAGGTTTTCAAAACCTCTTTAGTTTAATAAAATATACTAATTTTTTGTTTAAATAGTAGAGGTTTCGGTAACCTTTCTTAATAACTTTATTCCCGCTCCTCCTGCCACACTCCCTCACCTCTTCTACTTCCCAAAATTAATATTCTGAAATTGAAAAACAAAATAATACATTTTCTTTTTCTCTTATTAAAACACAATTTTACTTTTCCTTGTTCAATAATTTCAATAATTTATTATCGCAACAAACCACACTACACTAAAGCTCTCCATGGGAAACACGAAAACAGGGGGTTTCAAAGGAGAAGAAAGGAAAAGTGTAGGGCTCACCATGGATAACCTTAATTTATCTCCAATAAATCTCCTCTTTCCCATAAACCATTACCATAGCTCACAATCCACTACCACAGCTGACATTTTCGCACCTCCAAATTGTCACAGGAAAAAAAGAAGAAGAAAATAGATGGTTTCGAAGGAAAAGAAAGGGAAGGTGGAGGGCTCACTGTGGGTCACTGTTATCACAGCTTGTTGTAGTGGGATATTGTTGTTGCAGAGGTTACATTGGTAAGAGAGAAGAAAGCATGAAGAAGGGGTTTTCAAAGGTCCAAGTATCTAACACCACTGCAACAATTTTACAAGTTTTATTAGATCAAGACAATGTCTTTACATGAAGTGTTTCTTAGTTTTTATTTTTAATCTGTGAAAATTTTATGGCTAGGGAAGAAAGAAGGAGTTTCAAGGGTTTAAGGTATCTAACATCACTACAGATAGTCCAAGATAGTACTTTTTACGGTAAGTGTTTCTTGATCTTTAATTTATGTCTGAAATAAATTATCAATTATCTAGTCTTCGGTGAAATTAGATTTCTATTTTGTGATCTCTTTGAAATGGCTTAAAGTACTGCCATGATTTTGGTTATTGAACACAAGAAAATAAAATTTAAAAGTAAAAAATATGCTGAGTATGTGATGATTCCTATCGGTCAATCTCAGATATAATCTCCATTCTGATCATTATATATGACAAAATACATGCACCTGTTCATGTAGGTATGTTTGGGATACAATATATTAAGGTACACCACATCAATGACCGATAGATCAAATATCAGTGAGAAATAGCTTTAGTATTCATATTATCAGAAATTCTATCTTTTACTTGAGGTGACAACCACTAGAGTTAATAATGTATTTATTAGCATCTAACTACTAAATTCATGGAGTTTAATATTTTCATTTGCAAGCTTTTCAAAATGCTTTGTCTCTCTTTTCGAGAACCATTAACGAACAAACTCAAATGATGTCTTTCTTAAATATGTTGTGAACACCAAGATATATTAAATTTGTGATTCAGTTTCGTAATTTTTTTGTCACTGCTCATGCTTTTATAAAGTGACGTCGTAAATACTAGGTTGCATTATTTTTACTTAGTTTCACACTTTATCTTAATTTTTATTAAAATATTATATAATGTATTTATTTTATTTCTAGTTAGTTATCTATACTTGAACTTATTTTTCTTCCTATGTTAGTAGACTTCCTATGTTGTAATGCTTTTATTTATATTACTTACTAAGGTAGATATTTAGGTATTAGAATAATATATGATGAATCGTTGTTAAAAAATTATGTAGGTATCTTTATCAATGGATAAATCTTGAATTTCTAAAACCACGAAACTCAAACTCAATTGAGTACTCCATTGGTTTAAATAAATTCCTATACTTTTCTTTTGGGAATTGAGTTACAGGAGATATGATATGATGTTCATGTCCAAATTGTGGCTTTATGAAATGGAAAAGTAGAGAAATAGTTGAAGATCACTTACTTTATAAAGAATTTCCTCAAAATAATGTTATATGGGATCTTCATGGTGAAAGACCTCAAATGGAAGATGATTCACAATAACATGTTCCTCTTGAAGATCCAATGGAAATAATGATCAACGATGCATTTAGGCATTGCAGACAGGAAGCCAATAACACAAATTTATCACAACAATCAAGTGCAAATGAAAATTTAAATGAAGGAACAAGGAATGATCACACTGGTTTTCATGAGATTTTGAATGTTGGAAGGCAAGCATTGTATGAAGGAAGCAACTACACTAAACTAGAATTTATAATCAAATTGTATCATATAAAAGTTTTATGTGTATTAAGTGACAAGGCAATGAATATGATACTATTTGTGTATAAAGATGCATTTAAACAAGCAAAGTTTCCCTCATCTGCTTCTGAGGCTAAGAAAATCATTAACAAAAGTGGTCTTAACTATATAAAGATAGATGCATGTCCAAAATATTGTATGTTGTACTTAGGAGATGAAAAATATTTGGAGGCATGCAAGACATGTGGAACATCTAGGTGGAAACCTAAGAAGAAAAAGATAATTGCAAAGGTTTTATGTTACTTTCCATTGAAACCAAGATTGCAAAGATTGTTCTCATGTTCTAAGACTGCGCAAGATATGAGATCACATGCATTAGATAATAATAAAGATTGCTTGATGAGGCATCCAAGAGATGGTGAGGCATGGAAGACATTTGATTTAATCCATCCAGAGTTTTCTTTAGATCCTCGCAATGTTCGTTTGGGCCTTACTACTGATGGTTTTAGTCCATTAAAGACCATGAGTTCCACATATAGCATTTGGCCAGTGTTCTTTATTCCATATACCCTTCATCCTTGGATGTGTATGAAGCACACTTCCTTCATCCTATCAATGATCATTCCAGGCAAGAGATCTCCTAGAAATAACATAGATGTATTCTTACAACCCCTTATAGAAGAGTTGCGTGAGCCATGAAATAATGGTGTTGAAACCTTTGATTCATCATTGAATGAAACTTTCAAACTGCGTGCAGCTTTGATGTGCACAATTAGTGACTTTCCCGGTCTAGGCATGTTATCTGGTTGAAACATACACATAGGTTTGGCTTGCCTAACTTGTAATTTTGATGCTAGGCCTTGTCGACTTCACAATGGTCGTAAGGGGTGCTTTACGAATCATCATCGTCTTTTAAGTAGAAATCACAAATTTCGTTTGGCTCATGCTCATTTTGATGGAAACATAGAAGAACTAAATCCACCATTAAATTTATCGGGGTCTAACATATTTGGACAGGTGAGAAATGTTAATGTTATATTCGGATCAGGGGCAATAGTGCATGGAACAAAAGAAAGACCCAAAGAAAAGCCCAAACAATGGAATAAAAGAAGCATATTTTTTTAGCTTCCATATTGGCAAACCAATTTGTTGCATCATAATCTATATTTATGCATATCGAAAAAAATGTCTGTGACAATGTCATATATACCTTGTTCCATGAAAAACTTAAATCAAAAGAAAATCTTGATGCTCAAAAGCATTTAAAATTGATAGGCATAAGGCATGATCTTTAGCTAGATGATAATGGAAGATATCCTCTAGCTCTGTTTTCACTAACTCGTGATAACAAGAAGTTATTTCTTAAAACTTTGAAGAATGTTACGGTACTAGATGGTTACTGTAGTAGCATTTCTAGATGTATTGATGAGGTAAACCACAAAATATTTGGGTTGAAAAGCCATGATTTCCACATACTTATGGAACAATTACTGCCATTAGCAATTTGTAACTTGCTACCAGACCATGTTACTATAGTTTTAGTGGAATTTTGTTCATTTTTCAAACTGCTTTGTAGTAAAAGCTTAAATCTTTCAAAGTTGCAGATGCTACAAAATCGTATTGTGGTTACCCTTTGCTAACTAGAAATGTTATTCCCTCCATCATTCTTCACATTTATGGTTCATTTGATTGTTCATCTAATAGAAGAAGCAAAATTAGGGGGTCCAATTCATTATCGATATATGTATCCTGTTGAGAGGTAAAACTTCTATATTTTTAACTTACAATGTCTTCCTATAAATAAGGAATAACCTGTTATTTTAATTATTCTTCATTTTTAGGGAATTGGGACACTTAAAATCCTTTGTTTGTAATAAGGCACAACCAAAAGGGTCCATAGTTGAGGGATATTTAGTTGAAGAATCTCTTACTTTTTGTTCTAGATACATTGAAGATGTGGAGACAAGGTTCAATAGATCTAAATATGTATGTGATGAACCAAATCATAATGAACCTTCTTGTGTGGTCTCTATCTTCCCACATATTGGTAAACAAGTAGGAGCATCTTCAATATTTACGTTAACTCAAATGCAAAAATTTTAAGCTCATCGATATGCTCTCCTTAATTGTGCAATAATCACACCATTTGTGGAATAAGTAAAGTGAAATAAATTTCACGTGTTTTGTCATTTTGAAAATATAAAAGTCAATATATTGATTATAATAATATATACATGTAGTGAATTTAGACAATGTGTAAGAAGAAGTTCAAGGGGAAGAAGACCTTCAACTACAGAGATAGAGAAAAAGGTTAATAAAGAGTTTGTTGACTGGTTTCATAAGCAAGTGAGTGATTATTTTATTATATAACTATCTGTGTTTTTGTTTGGCATATTTTTATTAACTTTCACAATTATATATTTTATATTATGAATCCAGACACAATGGATACAATGTCTATTGATCTTAAATTTTTGGCAAGAGGTCCACTAGACAATGCAAGAAGGTTTACTACATATAACATCAACGGGTTCAAATTTTGAACATTAGCTCGAGAAGAAGGATTAAGAACACAAAACAGTGGTGTTTTCTTAATGTCTAACACATCATGTGTTTCAATTAGTAATGATGGAAACATAAAGCAAGCTAACTTATCGTACTATGGGAAGTTGGAAGATATCAATGAGATAAATTATTATGGTCAATTTTGCATTACTCTTTTCGAATATAAATGGGCTGATATGACACGAGATAGAGGGTATAAAAAGGATCAATGGAATTTTAATTGTGTTAATTTTGATAGATTGATTCATATTGAGGACCGTGAAGAACATGAACCCTACATTGAAGCATCTCAAGCACAAATGGTGTATTATGTAGATTATATGGTTAATGAAGGATGGAGCATTATTGTACATATAGACCAAGAGATTTATATAAAATGGGAGAAGAAGTGGAAGAAAATGTATATTAAAATGAGCCATATGAATAACAAGAGCTTGAACATTTTTCTAGCCTCAACAATGAATATATGCAGTTGGCAAAAAATTATCTAACTAATGATATGGGTGATTGAAGTTAGATCTCAAACATAGAAATAATTTCAGGTTTGCTTGAATAAATTTATTTACTATTGTACTTTATTAAAAGTAAATATTTAATAGTAGTTAAAGTTACATTAATTTTAGTTTTGTAAATTATTGAGACTATTATTTAATTATTAAATGAATTGTCATTGTCCTCTAATTAGATTAGTTTCTTTATTAATGTTTTATTTCATGAATATGTAGTCATGCCAAAGTTGAAGCATTTTAGAAATCCACAAAAGTCAACACCTTAACCACAACCCGTTGCATCTCCAAAACGTGATCCAACCTATTGTGGACCAACTTTTGAGCATCCAAATATTGATGTACTTGATGTCCACAATATGCCAACTTCTAATGTTCCAAATATTGGTAACATTACTCCAAACATGTCAACTCCTAATGTTTTAGAAGATAATGAAACACCTACACTTTATGTTGGACATGAATTTGCACATTGTTGGACTGTAGAAACAATAGGTATATATATATATATATATATATATATATATATATATATATATATATATATTATTATAATTATCATATGATATATTTTATAACTTTGTTTGGTTATGTTATTTTATTGTCAAAGATTCAGAAGGAGTTATTCAAAAGATTAAGGTCAAAGTTAAAGGTGTGAATAACCTCTCAAGGAAGCTACGCATCATTGTGGATTTTAATGAGCAAGGCTTTGCAATTGGTAAAGGGCAATCCTATCTAGCTAGATTTCTAGGAACCTTGGAGTTGATTGCAAGTTGTTTCCTATTAATTATGATAGGTGGTTTGGACCTTCCGGTGTCCCTAAAATTTATTTTAATGATTGCTTTGAAACACTTTTAAACGTATAATAGTTATGAAAGTATTTAATATATATTTCTTATGTTTTTAATATTTGTAGCTAAATTTAACATTCATCTATTTGTCTTTAATTTTGAAGCCTCAGTTTTATTTTAAGATTTGTGAGGCTAATGCACAACGATATTGCAAAATGAGTTTGGGGAGGAAATGGGCTGCAAATAGACAAAGCTTGTGGAATGAATTCAATGATCCAACCAAAACTAGAGATGAAATCATAAGTAATGTGCCACTAGGAATAGATAAAGATCAGTGGGCTCGTTTTGTTCATTATTGTCATCAACCATGTACATAGGTAAAACTTGAAAACTTGATTATTTTAATTTTTTTTAACTAGTTATTTGATTATTATTAAATTTTTGTTGTTTTGTGAATAGGCACTTTGTAGGAGAAATAAGGAAATTCGAAAAAAACAAGTAATTTCATACACAGGTGGCTCTAAAGCGAATTCTACCATAAGGAATGAGATGGTAATATCACTATATTATTGTATATGTTGTTTATAAAAGCCTAATGTTATACTAATTAACCTTTTCTACTTTAGTTATTGAAAATTGGAAAGTTGCTAAGTTGTGGAAAATTATATATTGAAACACATATAGTTGTAAGTTTTTAGTATTTAAGAAATATTGTTTTCAAGTGTTATGATTTTAGTATTCAAATTTTTATAATTCGTTATAACTATTACATGTTCTAGGAAAAAATTGAATTAGGTTTGACTCAAAGCACTATTGATGAATCTGAAGTATCTCCTCATGATGTACTTGGTAGAGTGTTGGGGCTAGAGCACTCTAGTATAGTGCGAGGTATGGGTTTAGGAGTTGTTCCTAGTAACACATTCAAGAATTCTAGGCTTCATTCTTCAAATTTTATCTCTTCTTCATCTAGTTCTATTTCATGCCCCTCCTCTAACCAATGGCAAGCAAAGTATAACAATCTAGAATCAACATTCAAGGATTATATGATAATGAAGGAAGGAGGCATTCCTGAAGAAATGGCTAGTTTTTTCACTTCAGAAACAATAAGTATAAATGATCAAAATATGATTATATTTGTTAACTTCTTCAATATAAATTAGTTGAGTTGAGGATATAGATTTAGTTCTTTGGTCAAACAAGATATTGTTTACTATCTTGAAAAAGGTATATCCAGATTTTTTTGTGTTATTTACTCTTGTATCCAGATTTTTGGTACCTAACAAAAAGGTGTATTATTGTTAGTTTGGAAAGTACACTATCATATCCAAATTTTTGTGTTACATTTTCTTATTCACTTGTATATTTGTGATTTTAATTATATATACTAATTAATTTTTGTGTTTTTTTAGCCAAATGATGTTTCAAGTGTTCCAAATACTCCAATGGGAGGAAGAGAATCGTCAACAACTAGTAACCCTTGGTTTATTTTTCTGTATTTATTTTTAGTATTAGATACAATATCACTTCTATTTTGTGAGAGAAAAAAAAAATTCTTGGATGTATATATATATATATATATTTATAGTCAACCACTACTTTAGTTTGATATTTATATTTTTAATACTTGGTACAAATGTTTACCTTCTTCTACATTATTATCATTATGGATAGTTCCATTAGATTTTTTGAAAAATATTTGAGTTGTGAATCTTTAACTATGTTAGGCAGTTTTTATTTATAGTGAGTCTTATTTATTCATATTGTATTTTATTTTATTTCATGCAACAACAAAAATCTCATTTGTCTATATAAAATTAAATTGAAATTTTTTTTATAAAAAATAAGTTTTTGTTTTTATTATCATAAATGGTTAAATTATTAATCTTTCAAGATTTTTTAAACACATAAAATAATATTACTTTATAATAAAATTCTCCACTAAAAATGCAGATTTAAAATAATGATCACATAGATTTAATGTATCTCACAAAAATCTCTATGTAGGTATAAAAAGCTTAATTAAAACTCATTTTATAACTTGTACATGTAACCGAGGTTGAAAACCTCCTCAATATAACCTTTGCAGTATATTATGGGTATTAGAGGTTTTAAAAAACCTCCGCTAATTACTTGTGGCGAGTCTAACTGCGGAGGATTTTAAAACTTCTGTAGTTTAATTAGTAGAGGTCAAAAACCTCCACTAAACAACAAAAAAACCTCCACTATTTACTTAGTTTTTTGTAGTGTATCCATCAAGTTATTTGTTTCCATTGTGTTAAATTATGTTTATATTTTACATCTTATTTCTACATTTATTTTCCTTTAAACCACTGAAGTTTTGGTTTTCTCATCATTTATCAATAACAAATCAATTAATTTAAACTACATTAGTCCTTGAGGGATATGATATATGAACTTGTCCACTATATTACTTGTATAATTTGGCACATTTGTCAAACACGTAACAAATGGAATCGTGAAACCCAATCCTAGTGAAGTTTTTATCTTATATTTTTCTCAACCGAGCTATTTATTTCCATTGTGTCAATTTCTATTTATATTTTACATCTTAATTCTACATTTATTTTTCCATTAAACCACAAATATTTTGGTATTCTCACCCTTTATCACTAACAAATCAAATAATTTAAACTACATTAGTCCTTGTGGGATACGATATTCGGACTTGTCCACTGTATTACTTGTATGATTTGGTACACTTGCCAAAAAATAACAACTTTGATAAAAGAACTTCTAATAATTGTAATATGATTCTACTCTTACTAAAGTAGTGAGTGATTAAGGTTCAGTTGGGAATTTAGTTTCGTCAATGTTCAACTACTTCCAGCAGTCAATGATTAAAATTGATTCTCTATATTAATGACTATATTTGGTTATACTTTCAAACTATATTTTCTCAAGCAAGATCTAAGGTCGCTTCTTGTGGTAGAGGAGAGGAAATATCCCCATTGAACCTTCTTGAGGATGAGAAGTTAAGGAACAAAAATTGATTAGTTGCTACTGGTGGCAAAAATCCTAAGGGGCGAGTATATGGGGTTTGAAAACAGAGTGAAGGTTATCTTTACGGGAAAGTCTTCACAAAAACAAACATCTAGTTCTACAACTATGGATTCACAAAAGATTCAAAGGTTGGAAGAAAGTATTCGTTAATCAAGGAAGGAGTTTCATCAATCCATGGAGGAGAATCAACGATTGCAACGAAAATTAGAATCCCTAATAAAAAATTTCATCCCTCTTCCTCCTCCCATCACACAAACCATTTTGCAAGATGTCAATGAAAAACCACATAATAAGTACCAAAACCAAGATGGTGCTTAAGAGGGTGACCAACATCATGGACAAAGATTACAGTACTTGACCTAAGGCTAAGATTAGTTGGTTTTTTAATTGAAGGACTTGAACTAGGGCTAAGATACAAATTATTATGCATGACTTTAAAATATTATGAATTTCTTTTTCTGTTTTATGTTGTTTACTTTATCCTATAGTTTGTAGTTTAATGTTATGTTAATGACTATTTATCAGCATATACTTGACTAGAAGCAGTTGAGTTAGGTATTTCCTAAGATTGAAGTAATGACTTATTCAAATAAGTCATTCAGAAGGTTAATTTAATAAGAGTTAACTTTATTATAACAATGAAATGGATAGTTGAAAATCTATCTAATAATGTGTATACATTTTTAACAAATTAAAGTTATTTCAAAAAAATAAAATGTGTGTGTGTGTGTGTAAAATTATTTTATATATTGCATAGATTTTGGATTTCTAAGTTGTGTACAATATTTTTTTTCTTTTCATATTTAGGTTACTTACAAAAACGTTTTGTAGGTAAGTTACATACGAATTTTTTCGTAAGTAAATTACCTATAAAAATTTTTGTAGGTAATTTACCTATGAATTTTTTTGTAGATAATTTACTAGCGAAATTTTGCGTGGGTTAACTACGAAATATTTCATAAATAATTTATCTACAGAGATTTTTGTGGACAAATTACTTACGAAATATTTCGTAGATAATCCAAATACAAAAAAGTGTACCTTTTTCACGAGTATTTTTATAAATAATTTTGATGTCTTAATTTCGTAGTTGATATTAATTGAGTAAAATCAAATATGTAAAATTTTATGCATCTTTATTTTTCATCTTATTCATTGATTGAATTCTCTTTATCATTAGTAAATTTTTATTGTTCTATTTAATTATCCTCATAAAAATACTCATATATATATTATGATTTTAACCCCTAATTATTATGCACACTATTGAAAAATATAATCATGATTTCAAATCAATCCTCAAACACATCTACATATAATAAATCACATAAACCATGCACACTAGTGTAAAATAGACTTTTTATACCGGTTAAAAAAAGACTTTTTATACCAGTTCTAGTATCGGTATAGATGCAGACAATATAGAAGGTTTTATCTTTCTATATCGGTTATTTTTATACCATTTCTAAAATCGGTACAGAAAATCCTCTTGGAAAGGGAAAGTTATGTAAGAAAAAACGACTTACTATACCGATTATAGTTCCAATCGGTATAAAAAATTACACATTTTACACCAAGTATGACCTCAACCGGTATAAAAAGTGATTTTTTATTTTTTAATAAAAATTCGTTTATGCTTCCTACCACATACCAAACTTGTATATAATTACCCAATACTTCCAGAAAAAAAATCTCATTCAATCTAATATTTACATGAAATAGAATCTAATGTTTATATGATATATAATACTACTCCAAACCGAATTACTATATAATTCATAAAACACCTAACATCATCTTATATAAACACTTAAAAGAAATGAAGCCCATTGCTCACGAACTTCCTTCAAGACTCCTTGATCCATTGGAGATGTGTCATTGAAAATCTACAGTATGAATAGTTGAGTCAACAATCTTTTAGTGATAAATACTTAAGATGTGATTTATAAATTGTACATATTACCATATCCCATGAGTCTACAATGTTTGCGTATATGATTCTATGCATGTGCCTCATGGTATAATATCCACACACATAGCTTTCCAATTGACGTGAGCACTACAAGTTAAATTCATATAATATCATAAATTTGATAATTGTATTTCAATAGTTTGAAGATTAACTACTTAAAGTTGGTGCAATGAACTGCAACTTCTTTCTAGAAGTGATTTGTTGTCCCTGCAACCTGGAATGAGCCTCAACCGCTCTGTAAAAGTTAATGTATATTGAAATTGTGCCTAGTATGGAACTTAGTAAAATTAAATTATATAACACAAAAAATAAGTTAATAAAAAAAACTTACGCTTGTAATGTACTTTTAATTCTCAAAGTGTTAGGCTTCTTGTGTAATGAATACAAAAGAACCACAACAAACTTCTAAGGAAGAATTACAAGCAACTGCCAATGACCCCTGTAGGTTCAATATAAATATGAGAACATATGAGGGGAGTTTTCAAGCTCTCTCAATTACTCTTAAATATAGTCTCTTTTATTTATCTCACTGTAACAATTTATGAGAACACATGCATGATACACAGTTAATTTGAAATCAAGATTTAAACAAAATATAACCATCTGCTCATTGGTCGATCCTAAAACAGCATGCCATTTATCTGTTACATTTATTTTTCACTTCAGGATGCCTTTGTTTCAGAAAGAAGAAAAGCCAAAATGCTTAACTTCTCAATTGCGTATGGAAAGACTCTAGTTGGGCTATCAAGGGTTTGGAAGGTACCTTGAATTATGTAACTTATTGTGAAGGGCTTAAATAGTTTACAAGTCCTCTTCATTATTGATTTAGTTTTCCAAAGTTACACATTTTTTTCTCAGGTTTTTGTGAAAGAGGCTAGGAGAACAGTTGACCTTTGGTACAATGACAGAAAAGAAGTGTTGAAATGGCAAGAAGAACGTAAAAAGGAAGCTTATGAATTTCAAAGGGTGCACACATTACTAGGGCGAGCCCGGAGGTTTCCATAGATAGACCCAGATCATAGCTACCATAGAGGTCATATTGAGCGACCTGCTATCGATACACCAGTTCAAGTCCGTGATCTTTCAAATACTTTTATACAATTGTCTGCAACACTCCCTTTCTGTTTGTCACTATTCTCAACTTTGATGGTTAGATATAGTAAATATAGACTGTACCAATTCGTTGATAGCAGTCCTACCATGTAAAAATGGTGACTCGCTCTTACTAGAGAGGGTTTAGTAAAAGTGATAATTTAGTTTTTGAAGAGATTCTGAATAAAAGAAAAGAAGTAGTAAAAGTGAAGAAAAGGAAAAGAATAAGGTGACATGCATTAGTTCGTACAGGGAAATAAAAAAACAAAAAGTGGGAGAGGAGAAAAATGGATAAGGACATGAAAAACAAAAGAAAAGAGAAAAAAGAAGAAGTGATGGAGATGGATTGAAAGATGAGAGATTGGGTGGGTGGACAAAATCAAATTCCTCTATCCCTCTTGTCTTGTATTAATCCTATTGATTCCAATGACCTTATTTTTGTTAACTTTGTGTTCGAAGATTGCAGTTTTAACTGATGCATACAAAGACAACTTCTTCTGCATTTTGGTGACTTTTCCAGAAATAGTATACAGGACTTTTGGCGAACAAAACCCGATTTAATGAAAAATGAGTTAAAAACTTACATCCTAATAAAGTTTAACAACTAAGAATCAAGAGAAAGTGGAAGCAATCTTTCAACACTAAAAACTGACAGGGATGGAGTGTAGTGCAGATAGCCTTTCTTCTTTTGAGAAGATTTTGATCATATTTGTCCATGCATAAATAAAATATTAGTTGTGCCACGATGAAGCAAATGAAATCATGGGATCTACTTTTTTTTATCGTAGTGTATGTGTATTATTCAATTTGTTCAGCTACTACTATGATTTTAGCACTTAAGATGCTTAAATTCTTCAGCTACTACTACTACTGTAATTTGGTGCTTGAAAATGGTATAACTAAAGGCCATAATTTTTTCTATTGCTTATTTGAACAATGAAAATTCGTATTTTATGATATGAGATTTCAACAAGGGAAGAGTCGTGGAGGTGATTAATATTAAAAAGTTGTAGCTTGTGGTGAAATTTATGTAACAAATTCTTAGAATTTGAACATTATGACTCAGTTCAATCTCACAAACCAACTTTTAAAGTGAGACAAAAAAAATTCAATATGCATTCAGTAGACATTTTTGACAGCTACTTATGACAAAGAATGTGTTGAATTACAAGTATGAGTTTGTTGAAAAAGAATGGTATGAAAAAGAAAAAGTTGCATGTACTGCAGCCCTAATGGGAAGCACATCTTCATCAATGAAAAAGTAAGTATAAGCATTATGACAATGTTAGATGTTCATGATCAATGTGGTTTATTTGTCTTACTAAACTCAATTTGGTAATTCATGTTCTACACTTTTAAAATCAAGTGGCAAGTTATTGGGGAAACCAAGTGTAACATTCTTCATCCTACGTAATATCTACTGAAAGTTATTTCATCTCAAAAGCAATCATTTATCTAAAATCATGTTAACTATTATTTCCACAAGACGCAAGAAATCTTGATAAAAACATATGGAATGATAATAACCAGTTATGTACCTCTTCTATCCTTTTCCTCAATCCATAGAAGCTCTTTTTTCTGAATAGCTGAATCAGGGATTATGTCCTGAGTATACCCTGCATTGATATGATGATGTAGTTTAGAGATTAAGCTTAGTTAGACTTAACTTGGGTACTATAATTCTTGGTTTAGGAGTGTTCTAATTTAATAGTTATCATATTGCCTTAGAATCATGAGTAGTATCCTCTTATTGATTTTTTTCACTGCTTGCACTAACTTTTAATCAATATGCATTAGGTATGTTACAGCTCGGGCATGGTTGAGAAATGAAAGTCAAGGTTATTGGTAATGAGTAACCTACCTTAAAATCTTTGCAGAAACAACCTACCCTAAAATCTTTGCAGAAACAACCTAACTTAGCAAAAATAGGAAATACGGGAACATCAAACATAGCAAAAGCAACAAACCCAACAAATAATAGGAGAATAGTGATATTGCCTGAACGTGATAACAATGGAGATGCGAAACACGAACGTGACAACAATGGAGGTGCGAAACACGAACGTGAACAGAGGAGATCAACTCCAATGGAGGAGCGAATGCAAATGATGAAGGAAAGGAGAATGGAGAAGATGATGACAGAATGGCGAACGACGAATGCGAATGGCGAACGACGAACCCAAACGGCAAACGCGAACAGACCTCAGTAGCAACAGACGAACATTGGACGGAAACGATGAGACCCAATGTGGGGAGTAAATGGAAATGAAAAAAAAGAGAGAAAGTCTGGAAACGTGAAACATCAGTGAGAAGTGAGAAGGCTAATGAAAAATCGAATATTCTATACTTATAATACTTAAAATAATTATAAAATATCTTATTTAATATTCTAAAAATGTCGCTGAACCACTTTTTATAAGTCCAACAAAAATAAAAGAACTTATATTATTCATAAAATTATTATGGTCTCTTTTTTATATTTAATAAATTTAAACAGGTATAATATATAGGTATAAAAAACTAATTTTGGTGTCAGATGAAAATTGTAGTATAATGAAAGAATAAGAAAAAAAAATTATCCAGGGAACATTGTTAAACCAGTTTTCTTATTGCTTTCGAAACATAAAAACTACACCCCCTACATTTTTTTCATACAAAAATTTGAATTGGTACTGACACACCAAATTCATAATTGTTGTTGTCAGAGCTAAAGAAAAAAAAAATTGTGAATGGTGACATGAAGAAGCTTTTAAGACCTACACTTCATGGCAATCATGATTCCTCCACCATATTCCTTCCTTATATATACCTATCACATTATTTTGCACATCTTCAAATATTTTCTATATTTTCGATGAAATAGATTTTGCGGTATAATCGTGAACAATCATTTGATAACTTGTCCCACCCATAATAACGTAGGCAAAAGTAAAAGCAAAATCAAACAACAGTGTACGGCTCCAAGACTGGAGAATATGGCTTCTCTTTTGCTTTTTCTTTTCATACTTATGTTTTCTTTACCTTTTCATTCATAATAAAATGCATCCAACCAAATCTAGTGCTCACTGTTAAATCCATCACATAAAACAGTGAAAAGTTTAATGGGTAATGATGTATAGATGTTTTTTTTATTATTATAAAAATACTTGTTCCATGCATATTTCTATATTTGTTCTCTTCTTTATTGCTTCTTTCTTCCCTTTTTCTTTTTGTCTTTGTACACATTAATTAACGAGAGTGTTCACAGGCCATTAAATCAAAACAGTTAAGGGATTAATCTTCTTGCATTGTTGGAGGAGTTTTGTTAAAGATTTATGACCTATGCTTTAAATAAAACAAAAAAAAAAACATTTTCATAAAATATGTTTATATGAGATGAAATTTAAGTATTTGAGTTATAAGATAAAAGTATTATTTTATTTTAAAAGCATCTCTTTCTATCAACAACTGAAGAAAACGTTATTAAAGTAATAATAATATAACTTAATAAAACTACATAAAATAAATTGAATTATATAGGGATAACTGTTGCAAAAGAAATAACTTAAAAATAATAATTATATCAAAAAAGAAAAAGAAGTCAAATTACTCTTTTTTATTCTATTTTATCTTTAATTTAAATTTAATATACTTCTCTCTCTTGTAGGAGTATTATCTTAAGCACATAGGTTAGCTTGTGTAGTTGTTTTCTTGTGAGTGGACAGATTCCTTAGCCGAAAGGCAGCTTCAACAGTAAATTGTAATTTTGGTTCATATTTATTTTTTGTTTAGAATTTTGAATTTTGGATTGTATTTTAATTCTCATATTTTAAAAAAAATTATATCTTAATCCTATATTTAATTTTCTATATTTTTTATTTTAATTAAATCCTAAATTGAACATATATATTCATTTAAGGTGTTATCAATAAAACAATTTAATTAATTAAATATAAAATTAAATAAATAAAGACATGAAAAAAAAAATAAAGATTAAACCAAATTTGCAAATTTTCTAAAATGCAAAGACTAAAATTGTGTAAAAGTAAATAAAGGGACTAAAACTACAGATAAAAAAACTTAAGAAAGAAAAAAAAAAGTGTAGAGAGAAAACACTACAAAAAGTATTAGTAAGCTACTAAAGTTACTTGCTACATCTATAAAAATTGGCAAAGCCAAAGAATTTTGAATTTTCATTTTGTTTTTCAGACGAATTCCGGTGATATGGGATGGGCCAAAGGGTGCCCGTGAAGCTTTGAAAACTACGAGGTAAACTATAATCTAAAAAATAAAGGAGAAGGTACAATTAGAGTTTCTTATCAATTAAATAAAATCATATATAACATATTGAAAATATTTCTTAAGAAAAACTTATTTAGGACACACTAGTATTAGTGAGTTGAAATTTCATAGTGATTTTCATTCCATTTAATCACACAATTAGTATATAATTAAAAGTCATTAATTTGTATAGAACTACTTTAAAATTTATAGTGTTCAGGTTATTTCTCATCTACAAATATTTCACTTATAAAAATTTAAGTTTTATAAATGAATTATGTTACTGATATAAAACCTTAAATTTTGAAAAGGAAAAAAAAATTACCTCCAAAATATTTCTTTAATTGAAAACGCAGAAAGTTTATTAACTAATGTGTGCTAGATATTTGTAAATACATTATTGATGGAGTTAATGAGTAGCATGATAAATGTTTTTCCTAGTTAGTCAATCAACACATTCATCTTTAAAATAGTCAATGCTATATTTATATATATAACACATAAAAAAATGAATTTAATATTTTAAACTATTTATTTAAAAAAGAAATTAGAATGGTGAGACAAACTCTAGTACTAATTCAAAAGTACTATGTCATGTTAATTTCGGACACTTTCATGGTAATACAACCATAAAGATGTATTAATTAAAAGGTTGATATTACCGAACTTGTGCAGACGAATCAGTTAACAATGTTGTTTCAATTGAATCAATAGTTCTGAGTTCAAGTATATGTAATTATGTCAAAAAAGATTAAAACAAAAGTTTTTACTGTCATAATAAAATTTAATTTAAACATGTCGATCGATAATAACCTACTATCATTGAATTATGTTCTGATTGATGATAAAATATTATTGTTATAATAGTTGAAATAATTTGCAAATGTAAAAACCTTCCATTATGATATACTAAAATTGTAACTCTATACCGTACTTTCCGCTGAATGCATGGAAAGAAGAGGAGGGTAGGGAACCAAGAAAAAGTGATATAAAATAATTAAGAGGGAAAATGATTATAAATTAACTGAAAAAAAAAAACAATTAACATGCTTGGATCTCATTCTTAGCTCCATTTTTGTGCATGGTTAGAAAACTTAGCCAATCTCGTCATGCTACAAATATGCATTGCAGGGTGAATGAAAAGTGTGCATTAATTTATTTTTTAACCTAAAGGCTAAAAGCCTATTCGTACTAATATATGCTTTTTTTTCACTGGAAAATTCTCCTTTTTAAGCCAAAGGCATGAAGCACAACACATCAGAGAGATGAAACAAACTGTGCAATAATGGACTCCAAAGCTTGTCCTTTGCTTTGCCCCCACTACTCCACAACCCTCTCTCTCTCTCTCTCTCTCTCTCTCCTTTTATCAAAAATTAAAGCCACCATTTTTAAAAAAGGGGTCAGCTTTCAGCATTCAAAAGAATATGCATGGATATCTCTTCTTTCAACCCTTCAATAGTTTTCTAACAGCAAACCTTTTAGCCCTCATCAACCACTCAATACCCACCTTTTCCTCTCTGCAAAGTTTCCAGATACTTAATTCTGTTCCTCCAATTCCAACTTCACCATCATACATTATCTTTTTCTTTTAGTGCTATTTTCCCCTTTCACATACTCAAACAATCAAAAACCAACATATATATACTTAAATATCAACTCAAGATTTTTTTCACACTACATTCTTTTTCCTTTTCTTCAACACATTAATTATTACTCTCTCTTTCTCTTCCTTGCAAAGTGTACATTCTCAAATGAGTGTGGAAAAGACCATTTTCATCGAACACTTTTCTTCAAATCAAATCCACCTGTTGATTGATGAAGTGTGGCAAATGGTTTTGCACACCAACACCGAGGAAATCCCTGAACTGCCCCCCTCCATTTTCTTCACTGAGTACGTGTCTACGTTTGGGAGGGTGCATTTGTGACAAGTCACATGCAGAGTTATCTGGTTCAGTCCCAAGTGTGCTAAGAACTAAACTTGAACCGTACATGCCACTGAACTTGTTACTGCTATCCCCATCTTGACCTTGAGCAGCAGCACTGCTACCACATTTCAAACCTATGCTCCCAAGCCATGAAGGGTCGCTTGAGCTTGATCCAATTTGTGCAGCTTTCTGCAACAAAGCCGTGGCTGACATGTTTGCTGAGGAACATGTTTGGTGGGGTTGGTGTTGGGAACTGTACAAAGAAGGAACACTCGAGTTGCCTAGGGGAAGTGATGTAGTTGTTGTGCTTGTTGTTAGCTTTTGGATGTTACTGTCATTGGAAAGTTTAGTCCTGAACACCCAACTTAGTTGATAGTTTGAAGGTGCAAAGTTTGAGCATTGGACCAGTGAGTTGCCACCATATGAGCTTGTGGCAGACCCAAGTTGATGAATCTCACTCAAATTGTTGTTCACCATTGTTTCTTGAGCCTGAGGAGATGATGTTTGACCCATCCAAAGGGGTAGTCCCCTAGATGTTTGATTATTTGTTTCTTCTTCTGTGCTTGAAACTGGCTTGAAAATTGAAGAAAAATGGGTTGCCATGTTATGGCCTAGAGAAGTTCCAATCACGTTGTAACCGATGTTACCCCCTAAAGAGGTGTTCATGTCTGATGATGCATTTACCCTTGCTGTTTCTTCTGCCAAAGCATCACAGAAGGCCCTGTGAGTGATGAAACTGTCCCTCCTGCTCATAAGAAAAACAATAATATGAATAATAAAATAAAAATAATCTAAATGTGTTTGTTTATCAGTGTAACAATCAGTCTCAGTTTGTAGCACAAAATAGTAACAAAGTAAAAAATATCAGTGGCTAGATTATTTAATGTTGCTTCTCCATTTTGGTGCATTGTACTTCGTGACGACTTTAAACTCACTGAGATACGTTTGTTTCTCTCTTTCTAATCACTCAAATAATGTTATTTGGTAGCATCGATCGTGGTAACAAATAGTTGGTTTTGGATTTTAATGCAATATTCGTTCGAAGGTGAAGACAAACGATATAACATTAGCTCAACAAAAGTACAAAATGGGAGTATATAACATGATAACATGACTAAGACATTATGACTTATGCGATTACTAACTAGCCTATAGGGGTTATAATTAACCTGAAACTATATATTTCCAAGGAAAAACTGAATTAATAATTACATAATAGGTATAAGTAAGATAATTCCAAATTAAGAACTTTTGTCGTTTAGGGCTAAGGCTTATCAAAAACTTGTGTGGCTTCCTTTGTTTTGAACTAAGCTCGTTCTCTTTTTCTCTCCAGAAAGCATCAACCAGAGAAAGAGAGAGAGAGGGTTGGATTTAGAGTACTATATATAGTCATGTGTTACCACTTTTACAAAGCAGAAAACTTGATTCTGTAAGATTGGTAAGAGATTTGGCATGAGAAAATTGAGATGAATAGGTTAACTAGTTATTATACCTTGAAAAGATAGTTCCACAGTCACATTTATATTCTCTGGTGCCACAGGTCTTGGAGTGTGCTTTCCAATCCGACTGCACGGCATAACGCTTTGAGCACTTCTCGCACTTCCACTTCTTTTCACCGTGCTTTCTGCAAAAGTGCTTCTTTATCCCAGTTAAATCTCCAAGAGCCCTTGAAGGGTCGTGGTGGACACAACTCTTCTCTGGGCACACATAAACCCTCTTCCTCGCTTCCTTCCCCGTTCTCTGCTTAAGCTTCCAAGGAAGGTTGTGTCCTCGTCGATGGAGCTGAAGATTTTGATCCCTCTGAAAACCCTTCCCACAGGTTTCACACAAGAATCTGTTGGTAGCCATGAGTGTCTTTGGCGATAAGGCCACAACTTCAGCTTCAGGATCTGCGCAAATACAAACACTCACATGTTAAATCATCTGTCATATACCCTTTGGTTTTCTCTTGATGAAAAAGCAAATTATAACTCCGAATATCAAAGCAACATCACAGAATTGGTGATGGAAGCTGTTTTTTGCCATTAGCACTAATGAATTGCTTAAAAATTTTAACTTTTGTTGTAATGATACCAATGATGGTAAAGCTTTTATGCAAGAGATATGAATGAAGAGAAAGAAAGCATGCCTGGGTTTCCTGGGAGGTTTCTCTTCCTCTTCAAAGCAGGAGGAGGATTGTTAGTATTTGATGCAGCAGAAGCAGTTAGGTTGTGAGGGAAAGCATTGGTGATGATTTCTCCTTCATCCATCTTTCTCAGCATCTTGAAACTGTTTGTGATCAGATTCTGAGTTTGACTGAAACTGAGACACAGAGTTGAGTGAGGGAAGAAGAATTAGTGAGTGAATTAAGAGAAAACCCAAGAGACTGGGCATGTAGGCTTGTTAATTATATATGCCTCCAACCCTAAACAGCACAAAGTGGTATATGCAAGATGGGATCTCTCTCTCTCATTCTCTCTCATGTAATTTGAGTTGATTTAATTATCTACTTTTTAGGTGGAATATAATAAAATAAAATAAAATAAACGAAGATGCTGTTGGAGGCGGTGAAAAGTTAAAGAGGAAAGAGAGAGTGATAAAGGAGGAGGCAAAGAAAGGGAGAAGAAGTGAAGCAAAGGTGTATGATGACACATATGATGAGATGGGAAGAAAGTTAATCTCCATTTGGAATGATTATCCTATAATTGTTCTTGTTTTGTGGTTTATTTTAATCCTTTCTCACCCAATAAACTTTTCTGGTATAGTTTGTTTATTTTAATGTAAGAAATATCCCTATGCTTTTACCACATATATGGTGTGTGAATCTGAAACCAGTGTGTGTGTGTGTGTTGTGTACAGTGGTTTAGTAATGGTGAATTATAAATAGCTTGAGAGAAGCAAGAAGATATATGGTATTTCATCGCTTTAGTTGTGTAATATGTACCCATCAAACTGTCCCATCCAAATCATTCCAAGTTTTGTATGTTTTACAAGTTTTTAAACTTTTCTTTTTCACAAAGTTATCTTTTAGCTTTTTCATTTCCATTTTAACAACACAATAAAGCAAATGACATTTGCTAAAAAGTTACTATTAATTAGTCTTCATTAATACATCTTTTTTCTAACAAAATTAAACTGTTGTTATAAACACTATATATACACAATAAGTTGATAATTCAGAATAATTAGTCGATTTAACATAATAAAAAATGATTTTATTATAGAAACTTGAGCAACTGTTTAATCTAATTAGTGATCAAGATAACGATTATCTATTAAAAGAAAGTTTAATATTATAGTACGCATGAATGGTTTATTTGTGTATTTTAAATTTATAAAACAAAAAGAAAAAAAGAGTCAAATATTTTGTTTAATTATACCTCAATCATTATAAGAATTTAAATAAAATTAAGTTTGAAAGATGATTTTTTATTATTATATTAAAAAATAATTTGTGTCAATATTTATTGTACTGCCCAAAATATTTATTATTAATACAATAAATAATATGTATGTTAGTAGTTTAATTTAATGTTAAACAAAGATTAATTACAATAACAAAGACAATATCCTAACATTTGAAATTTTTATCTGTTAAATGAAAGTATTTCTAATAATATATAAATTTTAACATTGCGTATGGTATATAAATATAAATTTAACAGTGAAATTTAAAGGTATATTCACTGTACATATTTTTTAAAAAAATAATATGCATGAAATATCATATTATGTATAAATTATTATCTATTAAATAAATAAACTTTAATATTAAAATTACACTCTATATGAATTTCTTTAATTATTTAAAAAATATTATAGTAACACTTTTTATATATTACTAACTTTAATTATTTGAAAAAAACATTATATACCAGTGTAAAAATAATCATTTAGAACATTTTTTTCTCAATGTGAGTTTTTTATTAATTATTTTGGAAAAGATTATATAATTTCAAATCATTTTTAACGATGGTTCTTTGTCAATTTTTACTTAAGAACAGAGAAATGATAACAATTATAAAGGAAACCATAATTAAAAATGGGATAATGACAATTTTATAATTAATTTAGTTTTGAAATATCATATTTTTGACAATGATTTTAGGTCAACTATCATTAGTTCGTCAAAAAGTGGAGAAATGCCGACAATCCCTTATAAGTGTCATAAAAAAATGAAAATGATAATTTTTTTATTAATTCAATGTTAGAATAACATATTTTTAATGACACTTCTAAATGAATTGTCATTATATATAAAAGTGACAGTGACAACAATTATAAAAATAATCGTAACAAAAAACGATATTATATATCATTAAGAAAATGTTTTTTTTTTTTTTTCACTTTTCTCTATTGATTTTTCTTCTACCACAATTTTGGAGCTCTTTGTAGGTCAATTCATTGTCACCAATTGTTTCGGTTGTGCCGTTGTTGACTCCATGAGAAGAAGAAGGTTATCCTTACTATGTTGTTGATGCTATAAAGATAAGAACAATTGTACCATCATCAAAAGAAGAACAGTTATGTCTCAACGAGAAGAAAATGAATAGTTATGCTGCTATTGCACCTTTGCGAGAGAAAGAAGATTTTTGCCACCACCTTATTGTGTCAATGAAACAATAACATTTTTTTTCTCACAAATCGTCATCACAATTAACAAAAACAAGACAGCTGATTGAATTTTTTTTATATTTTTAATGATGAATAAATCAATTATAATTAAAATTATTGTTGTAAATTGTATTTAAATATTGTTATATTAAAAGTGTTCTTTTCCGATGATGAGTTTACTTTTATTAAAAAAGAAGATACTAAATATTTAAAATATTATATAATTTCACTAAAATTAAAATCATGAACAAAGCTAAACACATATTTGTGGCCTTAAGGGTCTAGAAGTCGATTAGGATGAATAAGTTAAAATAACTTCCAAATAAGTTCATGTTAAACATCGTTGTTATTGTATAAAAATTTTATTAAAAAAAAACTAAAGAAAAACATGAGGATTCACCAAACACTTATGATAACATTGCATACATAATAAAAAAAAGTACTTATTATGAAAAAAATCATTACAAAAATCATTTCTTTGAACTTTATATATCAGGAAAAAAAAAGACAAAATTACATACTAAAAAATTTATCATTAGTCAATTTTTTCATGTTGAAAAAAATCTTAAAATTTTTAAAAATTTTGGCTTTGGAGAATTTAGTGTTAACTTCTTTTGTCTATCCCTTTTAAATTTTCTTGTAATTTGTTCTGATTTATCGTTATCTTTAATATTAGAATTTTTCCTCTCATAAATCATAGGGTATGTTTTTTTGGATACGGACAAATTTTTTGAGAACCATCCTTTTGTTTAAAATTATGTAATGGGTTGTACTACCTCTTAATTATACTCCGCTTATAATATATATAATTTTTGGTGATTATAAATACTAAACTTTAATAGTGGTCTGTATAATTTACTTAATTATTAATGTATACTAATAATTAAGAATGTACATCATAAAATAATAATTAAAAGACATTAAACGTAAATTTGGACTGGTGCTTGAAATGTAATCCAAACTTATCCCGAAAAATACGCAAACTTATATCTCAATGTAAAAGGCGAATGCATCGAAATTAATTTAGAGTGAGACATATTGTTCTTTTTTAGGTTTATTGATCTTACAACATTTTGTTTTAGGTTTTTCTTTCTTCAAATTTGTAAATATTCATATTAATATAATCTTTACTTGCCCAGAAAAGAAAATTGTTACGCCATACAATTTTCTTTCTCTTAAACCAAAATAACAATACAACTTTCTTTAGATGTCTCCGTTCGAATTGAAATAATAAAAGAAAAGGAGAGGAAAAACTAAATTTGGCACCGACACATAAGGATCTGTTTATTTTATTCATTTAACAAAATTTACACACTTTACAATGTAAATCACATTTCAAACCACTTTTCTCAAAGCCAAAATTTTCTTTTTCAAGATAGGATTTTCGTGAATCTTTTACACTGACTGAGAACTGATAAATATTTGAAAAACTTCTGCCGTTTAAAGTAATTGTACCACTCTGAGAACAGAAATATTAATTATTTCTAACAACTATAAAAACAAAAGAAAAAAAGTTGATAGTGTACTATTTACTTTTGTCATAACCATGCTTCTGTAGAACTGGTTGTTCATGAAACAGTTTTTCTGCATAACTTGTCATATGCTGCTAGATTAACATGACAGCTTGAAATCTTGAAACTTGTCATGTTTCTATCCCACAGAGAAAAACCTTTGCGTCTAACGTGTGATGAGTGTGACATGGAAAGAGAAACATTCTCAGTCACAAACACTTTTGTATATTAATTTAACGTTGATGTTTGACAAAAGGGAAAACATAGCTTGAGTTTGTTCTGAAGGTGGTCAAAAAGAAAGTGCAGGTCATTGTTTGGCATGTTGAAGAAGATAGTTATAGATACCATACGGCAATTGCATGGCACAAGATTGAAAAGAAAGGGAGAGAAGTAATTTGCCATTATGAAGATCGAACAGCTAGGTAGCTACCCTCTTCGTTGTTTGAACTATTCTTAGAAAACATCCATGCACGTGTGATCATGCACTTGTCAAAGTGTGTGGGGGAAGGAAAATTCCAAAGGAAACGACGAAAATAACACAGAAAAGGGAATAATCGTCCAGATCATAACATGACCATGTCTCACTTCACTCCATTCCTAGTCTTAATTATTAATGGTTTTGTTTTCTAATATTAACGTGGGAGATACAACCACTGAAAATTTAACTCAAGATTTCAATTCACTTATCAAGATAATACTATTTTTCGATCTAAAATCTTAAAACAATAAATTTGTGAACTTTTATCATACTCAATTTTTTTACTGTCGTTAAATGTGAGATTTAGCTTCACAATTAGATTTTTAACGTAAGTAAAAGTAAAAAAATGATTTTTTAACATCTAAATTTTGACTATTTTTTTAACTTGAGGTTATATCTTTTAAGTGATTTTAGAATATAAAAAAGTGAAAAAATAAAAAAAAAATGAAAAATCACTTAAAAGATGTCATTTCAAATTATAAGAAAAAGTTGACAAAATTTAGTTGTTAAAAGATTATTTTTCATAAAAATAAATTTATTATTACTTACTCGATTTTATTTTATGAGGTTAAATTAAATTTAAATTCATTTCTTAACTCTTATCTATTATAGATTTATCATTTACTATTGCTATTATCACATGATTGTGTGATGTAAACAAGAAGTTGAAGCATTATATTATTTAGTTTCTGGACATTGCAAATATCAAACATTTTATTAGGGTATATATAGGAATCATACCTTTTGTTCTAGCAATTGTTTTGTTTTGTATAGATATTTTACTTTTTAGCTTTTTCTCGGCATCTTTAACGTACTGTTTCTTTTTCTTTTAAATAAAGGTTTTAACTTAGTTAGCTGGAAATGTTTTAACCCGAGAACTAATGTATACGTATAATGGTTCGAAAAGCAAAACACCATGGTTTTTCTAGTAATAAACATTTATATATAGAGAGAGAGAACAAATTGATTGTCTCTTTTTAATTAATTTACGAATAAGGTATATACTACTATAAGATTAGCATGGGAATGAAACAAAAGTCTTCCCCACTATCGTCAACCATACCACCACAAAAAGAAGAAAAAAAGGGAAAAGAAGTTTGCTTACCCTCAACGCTATGCTTTTTTTTTTCTTCTTTATCTTTTCATACAAGTGTTTAAATGTAATTAAAATTCATTTGGGGAATAAGAGAATATACGATCAAAGAATAAATACATTTTATTTTACTCACTAAATTTAGTAGTTTATGTATAATTTAACTCATGAAGTAATAATCCATTAAATTATCATAATTCTTTTCATATTTATATTGTATTAAAATTAAACTAGCTATAGAAATATAGTAGGTGATGGTCCATAAAAGAGGAAAAAAAAATTAGGAATAATTAGTATTAAAATGGAAGGAGACAGCCAGCTGACAAAGGCAGTGAATTTTTGGAAGTTTGAGCAGTCGTCTCCTTCTGGGCTGACTTTTACTATTAATTTTTCTAATCCTTAATCATAATCTAATCATGTTTTTCTTTTCTAACATTTTTTATTATAAATCTTTGGAGTTTTGTTGTTGAACTTTGGTGGCACTAGAATATTCTCTACCCTTCAACACTTCACCCAAAGACTCCAACTTTCAAGGCCTCGTGAGATTCCTATATTCAAACTCCATAGGGTCCCCCCCACAAATTAAGACCCTCCCTCTCTCTTTCTCTACCTTAATTAGCATCGTTAATTAAAAACACTAACAATGTTTAAAAAAAAATAGGAAAAGCAAATTGTTGTCAACAACAACGCTATATACGTTCGTTTCTTGCTGACATTTTGTCAATTTTGTCCAATTTTAAATCTATAATTTGCTTAAGTTAAAACAATTAACATAAGGTTAATTATACGCGATTAGTATTTAAAAAGGGTAGAATTGTAAAGTGGAAAATTCAACTAGTTAGAGATGGCTTAATTAAATGGGAATAATTGTCCAATAGCACTGTTAGATCTGGGATTCCTGTACAGGAACCCACATGCTTCTGTTTATGAAAAGCTGGAGAATATGTGCCCTTTTTTTTTTACGTTACACAATAAATAATTATTTTCTTTAATATTCTTCCTTTTCCTTTATTTTTATTTTTTTTAATTTTAGGTCATTTTCCATACACATGTCAAGGTGGTAGAAGAACTTATTGCGTTTTTAGCCAACCAACTTTACAGGGGAAAATAAGGCAGCACATGAATATTCTTTCGGATTTGCAAATTTGTACTTCACTTTTCGAGAGATATGCTTGGTTTCTTTATAATGCATAATTGCATCACTGTGTTTCTTCGTTACAATATTAATAATGTAACAGAACAAAGTTTCATAATCTTGTTTTTTTCATTTTCAAACGTACCGTTGCGTTTCAATTCTGGATTTTTCTAAATGTGTTTCTGCGAATTAACTTAATTTTAGAATACGTGATTTTACAAAATTTATTTTGAGTACGTATAAGTGAGTTTAAGGAAAAATAGTGTACATATGAAAACCTTGACCTATTAGTCTAAAATGATGTGAAAAGATTTCATCACATCAAGAGACAAAATGATGACAAACTTATGTCAAAATAAAGGCTGTTCAGATTTTCTTTAAAAAGTATTCTCTCAAAACTCAGGGCAAATTATAAGAACTAGAATTAGCGAGTTAATGGAGGAGATAATGTGACAAGATAAAGAGAGCAGATTTTCCTCATTATTATTATTATTATTATTATTATTTTTTTAAATTCGTGATATTTACATGCTAATAAGTGACACTAAAATAAACTTATTTTTTCTTCTTTTTTTTTTTACGAATTTGAGATAACAATAAATTGTACCGTGATGAATTTTTAGGATTGCTAATATTGTGACTATGTTTGGATAATAATTTTTTGCGACAAAATTAAGTTATAGCTGTTATAATATTGATGATGGAAATTTATGAAAGATAACACGTTATCATCAAGTATTTGTTACAAATATTTTGAAAAATATAGTAATAAATATTTTATGTGACTACAACTATGACTGTCATGAATATATTACCACAACAAAATCGTTTAAATATTTAGTTGCACTTAATCAAAATTAAAAATTCATTCAAAGTGAACGAAAGCATCGACTCTTACAAAATAGAGTGAACTCATTTAAAGTGCAAGCTCGTGCTTTTTTTTTTTAAAGGGTTAAATATATTTTTTGTCTCTTAATTTTTAGTAAAAAATTAGAGTTAGTCTTTCTTCAAAACTTTGGACTAATTTAGTCTCTGTTATTATAAATGCATGAATTTAGTCATTTTTAACTAAATTTGGTTAAGTTTAATTCACGTTTCTCGGTTATCATTAAAGCATAAATGTGTCAAACAATATAAAAAACTCAAATACTATCATGAAATGCGTTTGAAACGTCAAATAAACTTAACAAACTTTGGTTAAAATAACTAAATCAACGTATTTCTAGGGTTGGAGGACTAAATTATGTAAAAATTTTAAAGAGAGACGAATTCAAAATTTCACTAAAAGTTAAAGACCAAAGACATATTTAACCCTCCTTTAATAATAAAACTTAAATTTTAACGTTTTTGTTATGTTGCTTTAAATGAATATATAGTCACTTGAATGCAAGACGATTCAAGAGTTTGTGAGCCCTAAAACAAACTTATAAAATAAGCTATTTCATTTAAAATTAGTTTTTCGAGCTTTTTTATCCAAAATTATTTATTAAATTGTCATAATTAATTTTATTTAACATCTCTTTTTCAATAGGTAATAAGGCTAATCTATTTAATCTTTATTGATATATTGTTATCTTAAATAAGTTTTTATTATTTTTATCTTTGAGAAACTCCTCTCGACTCAGGTAACTAACATTAGAATTGTTATTATTCTACAAGCTATATATGTATTTGGAAAATAATTTATTCTTTTTATATATTTAAGAGAATGTTAATTGGTTTATTATTTTCCAAACCTATAATTTTTCTTAAGATATTTAATTCTAAAAATAAATTAAATCTATCAATATCCAATAAATTATCATATTTTAAAGATTTTTCAAGGTTTAAGCATTTTTCTTTCAAAAATGTACAATCTAGTGACTTTAATTTGTTTAACACTAAATAAAAAACATAAATATTTTCATATGTTTTAAATTGTTCAAATCTACTTTAAAGTGTGGTTATTGTTTTATCTACAATATTCAATAGGTAATCAATTATAAATGACTATTGGAGAGATTTTACAGTTTCATTCTCAATGTTTTCATCAAATTGTTTCTTTTTACGTCTAATACCTTTTTCACAAGCAAAAGTCCCAAAGCATTTTAAAGAACTAGTCAAAGGAGAGTTAGTTTTCATTTCGGTTCACACCAAAAAGGCAAGCGATGAGCCTGTAAAAAAAAAAAGAAAGAATACAGGCAATTCTCGGCAAGCACTGCAGGTCCTTGCAATAGGCACAGGTTGGAGGAGATTACTTCTTGAACAAGCCAAGAGAATAGTCAAAAAAATGTGCTTACGTGGACATACCAAGACAAAACTTAAGTTCTTCTCAACTCGATAATAAGTCTTTTTTTTGCTAAACTTGAATTATCTTTCTACAGAAAACCTAACTTTGAATTATGCTCAAATTAATCTATTATCCACCAAAAGACTAACCCCTAATCTAATTAATAGTTTTGTAAAAAAATTTGACTTCCTCATCAAGATATATGCAAAAAACTCTCGAAACTCGTAAATCGAAAAGTATTGAAAAACAAATATGGGCAAAAGAAACACATTTCTAAGTTTAATACAATTCCAAGACATAATAAAAACAACAACAACACAAATTGAAAGAAAAAAACATACTAACCAGAAATGAGGATAAAAAATTTTGTATATACAAGAAATATGAGATTCAAGGAATGTAATATACTAAAACCCTAAAAGAACTTTCAGAAGAGAAGAAAGTAAGGAGATGCAAGAGAAGTCACAGAGAGATAAAAAGATAAAAGAAGAATATAGAATCCAGATTGATTATAAGAGAATAAAGATAACTAATCATTCTCTTTTTCGTAAATAAAATTATAATTTACTAAATAAAAGTTTTAACTCATTAATTATCATTTTTAATACCAATGAAAAGTAACATATACGAATAATAATTTAATTAAATTTTATTCACAAACATAAACTTATAATTAATTTAATAGAGTTATATCATGATAAAATATTTTTTTAGGCCTTTTTTTCTGAAACTTAATTTAATAATTAATTTAATAGTGATATATAAATACAAAAAAAATTGAGGCCTTTTTCATTAAACATAATTTTATAATTAATTTAATAGAAAAATATTAGTTGTAAAAAAATGAGGCCTTATTTGTTTGGAGGCCTAAAGCGAGTGCTTTACATGTTTTACTTTTGAGTCGGTCCTACTTGAATGTCACTCCACAATAAACAAATATTTGATATTATTTTTCTTGAATAACTATGTTTACGTGAAAATTCATAACAATATTTGTTATTATTTTTCTTAAATGATTATTTATACACTAATACAAATAGGGCTTTCAATGTCATCAATTCCACGTTAGGTGTAACAAAATACGTTAAAAATGTATGTGGGTTTTAGGACAAACAAACGTTAAATAACATCAAACCTAGGGTAGTCAGACGTTCTTTAATGTGTGTTGGACTTAGAGCTCATGTTAAATAGGGAATTGGCGTATAGTTGGAGGTAGACCAAAGTCAATTGACCTTTTAAAATTTCAGAAAAAATGCCAATCCTCACATTTATCTTTCTTGTTTGTGCCAAACCTCTCACCAAAGTGTAGTGACGACGCCAAACTTGTAGGAGCAAGTTCTTCAACCCATTTCACCCTATCTGACCATATTGTGGTGCACATTTGAGCTCAAGCTTGTATTCTCCTCGATTGCATTTCACATTAAGCTTGGTGTTTGTGTGTCATAAATGTTGCATTTTGTACCATTGAGGTTGATTTTTCTCATCTTCACCCATGTTTTAGGTCAACGCATATGATCCTAATTTTGTAAAATTCACTAAAAATAGCTAGAAAATGATTTTTGACTTAATATTTTTTTTTGTGGTAGCTTCTATTAGGTTATATTCAAATGTAGAATGTTCGCATCTAACATATTGGACATAAATTTAGGGTTATGAAGATTTGATTTTTAAAAACTTTAAATGGTCATAACTATTGCCACGAACCTCGAATTAAGGCGCTCCAAAAGCAAAAGTTGTTGGAAATGAGGTGACCAATGTGTTAGCCCATGCCTGAATGGGATTATGGCTCTAGAATTTCAAAAATTTCATCATTTACGGTATGTTTTTTATTTTCTTAGTATTTTCATCCATTTTTCTATACTTTACAACTTTATTTGAGATAACCATACTACTTAGAAAATTCTAGAAATTTTTGTGATCTATTCTTGAGATAGCCATATTTTTTTTTTCTACACATTGTGGACATATTCACCAAATAGTTGGCTCTTCAAAACTCATCTTTCTAAGCTGGGATGAAAAATATATATTCCTAACTTGAGGGAGCTGAAGGAATTAATATAAGAATTTTAAGTCAAATAATTAGAGTTAGTTGTCCATTAGTGGTGAAAAACAAAATGCTTCGTACATATTAGATCTAGAAAAACAAAATGGTGTGTTTGGATGAGGCAATTTAAGAGAGTAATTCATTTATTTGAAGAATTTGAAATTCTTTCAAGGAAAATGATATGTTTAGATGAGGGCATTAAAAGGAAATTAAAAAATAAGAATTTTAAGAAGGTATTTCAAATAACTAAAATAGTAAAATTTGAAATTCACTTAAACAAAAACTAAATTGAAATTCTCCAAATTGTGGAATTTTTCATTGATTAGGACAAAAAAGTCTACAGGTCCAAAAGTCGAGTCAGATCAAGCAGAAGATCGAGTTGATCCAGCCTAAGCCAAAAATCGAGTCGGGTCAGCCTAGACCTAAAGTCGAGCCAGTCTAGGACGAATTGGGTTGGGTCAAAGGTCGAGTTGGCCAACTTGAATCAGGTCGAAGGTCGAGCCCACAGACATGGGTCGGGCTGAAGGTTAAGTTGGTAGACTTGGGTTGGATCGAAGGTTAGGCTGTTAAACTTGGGTTGGCCCGAAGGTTGAGCCAATTGACCTAGGTCGGGCCAAAGGTCGTGCTGAGCCAACCCAAATCGAAGGTTGAGTTAGGGGACTCGGGTCGAAAGTCGACTTGAACCAAAAGTCAAGATAAGTCGTATCGAATTGAAGATTGAGCTAAGTTAAGTTAAATTCAAAAGTAGAATTGAGTTTTCTGTAAAATACAAATTAAGTTGCTTTATCCAAGCAAAAGAATTGAAAGTAATTGTTGAAATATCTCAGTCAAACACAAGATAAGTGAATTAGTATAGTAAATTAATATTTATGGAGAGGGTTTACAAAACTTTTGGTGGACATACTAGACATGAAATTCTTTTAGGTAAGTTGGAAAACATCTTTTTGTGTATACCTTAACTGAAAACATGATTAACCAATTTTCCTATTTTGATAAAGTTGAGTATAATTAGATCCAAACACATGTAATAAACCTATACCCCATAATTAGTACACTTTTCAAAATTTTAATCATTTTATGTGTCATTAACGATTTAGTATAGAGCCAATAAACCTATACCCAATAATTTGGGAAACTAAAACTGTTCATGTAATAAATAAATCTTAACAGTTTGATTTCGTAATTTTCCATCAACCCTAGTTATAGAGTGGCAATAGGGATCTAGGAAATATGTTATTATGTGTATAATTTTGTAAATTAACGAGAATGTGATTTTCAAAGAATATATACTTTTCATGGTAGTCAAAACTTCAGCATATATCAAACTAATTTTTATATTTAACAATGAACCATTTTTTCGTAATTTTGGTTAAAACATTTACATATATGATCATTATTAACCATTTTAATTTTAAAAAGAAAACACATTTCTTAAAATTTAAACAGAAACAATCGTACCCTTAAACGTGTATCTGGGCATACATTCTCAGATTACTCAGCTAAGGAACTCATCCAACACTAACCCTCATGTCGTAGTGGTTGAAAAAGAATAAAAAAATCAGATTAATTAGCATATTTTATGCTTTATTAAAAAGCTAATATATAAATATATCACGCATTATTTCTCTAGCTATCTTTCTCTCTGGTGAATTAGTGCTGATTAAGGTGGGCTGTGTATGATTGATACCTTTATGGTCAACACTTGAAAAACAGATAATATAATGCACAAGATCCATTTAACAAAAATAAAGTCTCCATCACTTATGGGACAACTCTTCATTATGTTATTTCATAACAAAATAAGCCATATACTTATAGAGTAAAAGTTTTTTTTTCATCCAATATTTTTACTAACTAATATGTTTAATAAATTTGTTAATTTTTAGGCATAAAAGTTACTGAAAATTATCTACTAAATAATTTGTCTTGGATAGAATATTTTCAACATTAGCAATTAAATTCTATTTATGATAGAAATTTAAGTTTTATATTGAATAAAAAAAATGAACATTTTATACTAGTTTATTTTCTTAATATTTTAAGTTAAAGATCTCAATTTAATATGTAAGTTGAACTCATATTTCTTTAATTGTACTTATGGTGTGAATGGTCTATGAAAGACTTATTAATTTGTATAGAGAAGAAATACAAGTGTGATTGTATGAAAATGAATTAATCTTCTTTACGGTCCCACAAAATTTAATAAAAGCAATAATAAGAATAATTAAGTTAAGAAAAGGAATTATATATCTGATATGATTGTGAATTGGATATGTATTGTCTCTGAACACGCTTAGAAGGTGAAGAGGCAAGCACTGTGTTGTTATGGATATGGAATTGACCACCACTATAACCTTAATCTACCAATTATGGATTATGAAATTGCCATGCATCTAACCTAATAATATTAATTAATAAAGATATTACAACTTTGTTATAGCAGGGCCAGGGAAAGCAAAACTAAACCTTGCACTAGGGCTTTCTTTCTTTCTCTTTTATTTTGAATTAAGGTTAATGAAGGAGGTCTTAATCATGTATTAATTATTGTTCTCTTTTGTAGAGGTGGTAGGGACCATTTATGCATGTAAAGAGAGTGCAAGAGTGAGTGAGAGAGAGAGCAAATAATGCCCAAATCAGAAAATTATTTTAGTGATGAAAATGTTGGTGAAGTTGCATTGTATTATATAGTAAACAATGTCACTATCTATATACATATCTTCTTTTTCTGGGTTTTCCAGGAAGGTCACAATCAAGAATTATAAGAGAGCATTAATAGTGAAGTTCCACTATGGAAAAAAAGAACAAAGTTTGATTCAAGAACAAATCAACAGGGGCTTGTCCTTCAATTATTGGGAAATTAGTTTGGATGGGGAAAGAAAGGAGCTAAAAGACAGATTTAAATTCAAAACTCTCTTTGTACCAATGAAACTGTACGTAACATTAATTGGTCCCAAAGGATGTAAAAGTGAATGTAGAAAAAGTCATCTTTGTTATCTACCTTGCTGTCTACATATATTCATGGTGGCTTTTCAAAAAATTTGTAGGACACCATTACTTTTTTTAAAGATATCTTATATGGACACTAAAAAAAATTCTTAATAATGATTGAAGATATCTTATATGTATGGTTTTAGAATAGTAATTCATTTAATCATCATTAAAAGTCAAACAATATGATGATGATTGTAATTATCATTGTTTTTGTTGACATACAACGATGATAACTACAATAACTGATGTTGTTTCCTTGATATAATAAAAAAATTACAGTAGTTACATAGATAGTAAATTCCTTTTCTCTTCTCATATATATGCGACAACACAAGTATTCTTCTTACGGAGACAACCATTCTTCTTCTAAAGACAACAATCCATTCTTCTTTGTGTGATAACACAATCATTCTTCTCTTATTTTCGTGGAGGTAGAAACATATTAGTGGCGACACAATTTTTTTATTTATTATTATTATTATCCTCTTTCTAATAAAAGCAAATTGGAGACAAATAAGTGGTGGTGATTAATTACTACAGGCGGATATTTGTAGTGATTAAAATTACAAGTTTTAACGGTTAAAATTGTATACGGTTTAAAAAATCATCAGAATTATACATATAAAAAACAGTTTGTGATAAAAAAAATTCAACCGTCGATATTATTGTCACAAAAGAAAAAAAATACTAACGATTAAAAATTACTACAAAATTTACTTTTATTTTATGATATTTTATTATATTTTTATAGTTAAAAATTACCACATATTATATTATATATTAACGGTTGAAAATCGTCACAAAATATATCATATTTTGATAATTAAAAATAATAGAAAATGTTAAAATATTTTTTAATTTTTTTAATATTCTAAAAGTATTTAGTAATTGTTTTTCATTCATATGTTAACCAATATTTCAATTATCTATTTTATTTAAAATTATTTTTTATTTACTTATTTATTACATAAAATATTCTACTTTCTAAGTCTTGTTATTCTTTATTTACTTATTTATTAATTTATTAAATATATGTGAAAGTCTTTCCACATGGGTAGGGTCAATGGAAGAAGCTTGGACAACATGCTCTTTACAAATATTCACCTGCCTAATCAAAAGGATTATGTTCTCTTTTCTCCATGAAATATGTTCAAGATTTTTCATTAACTCTACTAGTAACTACACCAAAAAACTCTACAAATTTTCAGATGCTTTTAGCCTATAAGCAAGGAAATAGTATGTTGCAATGCATATTACAAAGTATAAAGTGCGGAATTAAGGATTGAGAAGATCCTAACATGTATAAAAGGATATGTCAAATTAATCTAAAAAGTGATGATCATCCTCATGATGTTGACACTTCTTGGCCACCCTCTTCATCTTGTGAAATTAAAAATCAAAATCATATCATGTTAGCATATTTAAAATAATAAACATAATATTAAATTATACACACAAAATATAAAACACTTACAATTACATTACTTGCATTACCAACATGATAGCCAACTCATGAGGAATATACCCTTCCTTGGATGTATGCAAGCATGACACTTTAATGTCTTCAAATTTTTTTTAGAAGTTGCTAACTTTTCCCTCAAACTAATAACTTCCTCTTTCAATTGAGAACTTTCAACTGAACCAAAATTTGAGAAATTGTACCATGCATTACTAAATCTAGTCGTGGATTGAAATACAACACTATGAAGACCTCCTAGTCCTAAGCAACGTGCACATCTAGAAAGATCCTTTCCCAACACTTTACTAACATAATCATCAGCTAAGATTTCATTATAATTAACACTTTGACTCATTTCTTGTGTTATTTTCTCTTATAAATATAAAAGTACATAGTGAATATTGAAACTAAAACTAAAATATGAATATTGAAACCAAGTTCATGTAAATGTGTATGTGGCAGTGAAATTGAAAGTTACAAAAGTTGAATATTGTTCCTGTAAAAAATCATGAGAATGAAGGGGTTGACAGGTGAGGTGATGGACGAAACAGATTGAAAGTAGTGACATAACGAAACACACTCACTCATTTGAGACTGTAGAAAGAGATGTAACAATCAATCAACCAATCACACAGAAACCACTCACTCTGAATGCATTTCTCAACTTTATAGCTTACCATTACAATATTATAATAGAAATAAATTAACTCTGAAGAACACAATTTTAATGTAAAAATGCAATGTATATTACAGAGTATGATATATAGTAGCAAATATTACATTAAAGAAATAGTTGGGCTAGAGATTGGAATATTGCTCCAATGAGATTTGGTATTTTTCCATTCAACCATCATTCCTATAACAACAAACAATCGAAACAGATTGCTAAACACTCAACAACGTAAAGAGTAAGCAAGCAATGTGATTCACTAACTACGATAATGCACTGAACCCGATTATCATAATCACTAACTTTCAAGATGAGGGTTTTCATTACAAAATGAGGGGTTCGATGAGATTAGAAGTTGCAAACACTAAATTGAGAATGCCCAATCGATTAAACCAGGTCACATAGGACATATTAACTTCAAAAAGATAGAAATATCACATGCTTTGAAAATTGATGGCTTCAATATGCTGAAAAACTTTCAAAAATTACATTGAGTATCTGCTATGTGCAAGAATGCACTAGTGGAGACTGACCACTGCACAGAGGAAGAAATAATGTGTGAGAAGGAGACCAGATGAAGACCCACAAACATAGGGTGGAGACACTAGTGAAAGAACCACAAATGTAAGAGAAAGAGAGGCACAAATGAAAGACACTAAAACGAGAATATTAAAATCATAATTGTAAATGGTTAAAAATATTAAACAATATAATATTTTCTAACGGTTAAAATATTAGAACAACAAATATAATTTTTTTGACAGATTTTTATAACCAAACTAAAAAATCGGTAATAAAAAATAATTTTTTTTTGTAGTGTATGAAACAGTAGAGAGCATCGAAATTATGTAAGAAGAATAACTAACCGAAAGAACCAAAAGAAAAAAAAATTAACATGATTTTAAACGATGATTATATCTATAATTGTCGTTAAAAATAATCAAACAATGATGGTTAACATAAGTGTCATTGAAAGTTTGTCATTTTAACATTAAATTAATTACTAAATTTTCATTACCAATAGTTAAAAGGAGAATTGTCATTACTTCTCTATTTTGGAAAAATGTTAACCTAGAACCATGATTAAAAGTTTAATATCAACATTAAATTGTTTACAAAATTATCGTCATCGCCTTTTCAACACAATGACTTCTCTTATAATTGTTATCAAAATTTTAAACATAAATAGTAAACTCTTTTTTTTTCTTTTTATACAATAATGACAACACAAATTATTTTCTTAACAATTCCTCTTCTTGTAAAGACAATCATCCATTTTTCTTTGTATTTTTCTTTTATCAGCAAAGAATATTTTTATTTTTTATTGAATTTGTGAATGTTCAAGTCCTGTTACACTTATATACAATCTTTGTTTCCTTAGTGACCCACTTAAATCAACCACACACACAATAAAGACTATCCATTTTTCTTTGTGTCAAGACACGATCATTCTTCTCTTCTTTTCTTGGAGGCACAACATTATTAGTAACATGACAATGAAACAAGGTAGCAACATATTAGTGGCGACACAATCCTTGTTCTTGTTGTTGTTATTATTATTTTTCTTTTTCTCTTCCTCTTCCTTATAGAGGCACATCAAAGATATTAAGTGGTGGCAATGCATGAGAAGATAGAGAACATCGAAAAATAACCAATAGAAAGATTCAGAAGAAAAAAATTTTTAACATAACTTTAAACAATGACTATTTATATAATTGTCGCTAAAACCATTATGGTTAACATTCAAAGTTTGCCACTCCAACATTAAATTAATTACTAAATTGTTACTACCAATAGTTAAAAAGGGAATTGTCATTGCTTCTCTACTTTAGCAAATGTTAACCTATAACCATAATTAAAAGTTTAATATCAACATTAAATTGTTTACAAAATTGTCATCATCACCTTTTCACCAATTACTTCTCTTATAATTGTCACCAAATTTTAAAATTATCACCACATTTTTTCAAAAACATTTGTAGACAAATCATAACTGAAAATGACTTTCTTAAACATTAAATACTCTAGCATAAATATTAGTCTTCCAAAAATGTTAAATATTATTCTTGTTCATTAATTTAAATCAGTGCATTACCCTGTTGAAAATACTTGACAATCCCCATGAAACAAACACTGATATCAGTAAAATCAGCACGTAGAAATCTTGGACGAACATAATATACTATAATTGGGTATCAAAATTTTGGAGATGTTATGAAATAAAGCGAATAACATAGAGAATGACGACAAATAATAGAGAAGAGAAGAAATAAGAGAGAATAGAGAATGATAGAATAGGGAGCAACTCATGTGTGTATTATTATTGATAGGAAGAGTCCTATTTATAGATACAATATGTAATCCATAAAGGAAACAAATCAACTTAGTTAATACAAATATTTACCATAAAGAGTAATGAATCATATCAGTAAATATATCAAATCAATGGACAATCATTAATTCATAACACTCCCCCTTGAGTGTCCATTGATAAAGAATGTGCCTCGTTAAAACCTTACTAGAAAAACCCTTTGGGATAAAAAACCTAGTGAAGGAAAAAGAGTACAACATTCTGTATTCTTTAATATAATATTGTTCATCACATATTCTATTTCTCACCCTCATGTAAACTTATATCATTAAGGTGAGTCCGAATTTGTGAGTCATTTGCTCAAAAGTTTTTCTTGGCAAAAACTTTACAAATAGACTTGTCATATTTTCAAATGAACAAATTTTTGGATATCTATATCATCCTTTCAATTGAACAATACACTATTGTCTTCATATATGGTTGTTGATAGGGATGGCAACGGGGCGGGGCGGGTACGGGTATCATGATCCCATCCCCATCCCCATAATAAAAATTCATCCCCATCCCCATCCCCAAACCCAACGGGTATACAACTTTTGACCCATCCCCATCCCCACCGGGTAACGGGTATTTTCTTATACACATACCCATACCCATTTTTTTATTGTTCCATATATCAATTAAATATTTTTTATAAAAAAAATTTAAAAATCACACCAACGGAATCAT
>Ga0214543_1000813_pt1 | contig 56627 bp, 30 predicted proteins | sample CNSS2metaG_FD_160094 | JGI IMG/M metagenome (GOLD analysis project Ga0214543, IMG submission 160094) | Root nodule microbial communities from cowpea collected in UCLA plant growth center, Los Angeles, California, USA - CNSS2 | ecosystem: Host-associated > Plants > Roots > Nodule | place: USA...
TAGGCCTAGGTGCAATTGCGTGGATGCATTGCTCCTAGGGGGAGTTCTTGATTGGTAGATCAAGTTCTTGGGTTTTAGGTTCTAGAATTATATAGGTGTTCTTGTAATTCTTGGATCCTAATTGTATCAGTGGAATCCTCCTAAGTGGGTTTACTTAGGAGAAGACTGGACGTAGATTCTTTTTGAATCGAACTAGTATAAATTGTGGTGTATTGCTTCTTTCTCTTCTCTCACAATCTTTCTTAGTTATTTTTAAACAGTCCATTAACCCAGAACTGCGAAATTGATTAATTGAGCTTTAAGACTTAAAGACCCCTTCAAGATTCACATTAAACAAGTGAAAAACTCATTAATCAATTCAGATCCCTTCGTGGTTAAGAATATTTAGTCAGATATGTTTTTAACAGAAAGTACAAAAGACCCTAGCTTTCCTTACCTGAAAAATGCTAGCCAAGGTCTCAGACACTCAAACAGTTGAGCATAGTAGCTCTAAGAGCATATTTGAAGGCTGGAAAAATAGCGGAACAAGTTTAAAACGAGTTTACTACGAAATCCTAACTGGAAATACGAAAATATGATTGGAAAGGAGAGGTATGAGCTGGAGAATAACTTACATGGAGCAGAAAAACAAGGTTGAGCTACTTGACCAAGATTGAGGTTAAACCCTAGTAGAGCACAACTGCAACTCTAAGAGAGAATGAGGGAACTGATTTATGAAAAGTGTAGGGAAATGAGAGTGTTAGGGCTATTTAGGGTCCTTGGCACCCTATGGGCCAACCTTAGGCCCATCTGATTAAGATAGACCCTTAAAATTTAGGACAGGAACATAAGTGGGCCTTACAATATATATTGGAGTTCAAAAGATTCAAGATTTATGTCAATATTTTATTATTATATTTATTATTTGTTCTATGCATCATTTTGATCAAGTGATGTATTCTAACTTTTATTAGTGTATAAAAAAGAGATTCATTAAAATTTTAAAAATTGAAGTGAACAAATATTTAAAATATATTTTAATTTAAATATTTGTTTTCCTTTTATATCTCTTAAACATATTTTTAAATTTTATTAACTTGGTTTCATTAATGTTTGCAAATTTAATAATTGTTTTGGTTCGCATGTAATTTCATTTGGTATTCTAATCTAAAATGTAAACAATTATAATTTATTTCAAAGTATTTGATATCGAAGAAACAACCATCCTCTTAATATTGCATATTTGATAATATTATGTTTATTTTACCGTATTTTTTTATTATTTTATAAAAATAAATTAAAATTAATATCGAAGTAGTAAGAAAACAGTACAAATATGGGTATGAGATTATATCCGTTATCTGGTGAGAATGAGGATGAGACAAAAGTTTGATACCCGTTGGATTTGGGTATGGGGATGTAGATGAATTTTTTTTACGAGATGGGTAAAAGATAGCGAAAATCGTCTCCGTCCTGTTGCCATCCCTGTTCTTCACAATAAAATTATGATACCTTGACACAAATTATGCACTTTTGTAATTTTTTTTAAATCTATCCCGCTAATGTTAGAAAAAAAATTGTACAGTGGTGTTTTTGTCAAATATGTTTGATATTTAGTTATCAAAGAAATAAAAAATGATGTTAGGTATCTATTTTTTTTATTTATTTAACCTTTTGTTGTCATTTTATATCTACTATATATCTAAGAAAATATTAGTATAATGAAGTTACTGAATTGGTCATTCTAATTCATTAACACGTGTCTCAAATGAAGGATTTTTTCGTCTTTTCTCTCTTCTTTAAGAGTTCCCGCTTCTTCCCTCTCAATGGCTGATAAAATTTTTGAATGACCCACATTTAATGCTTGATTAAAATCTTGATTGACGTCTGACAAATAATTACTATTCTTTTTCTTCTCCGAGAAGAACTATTCGCATTCTTCTTCTTCCACAAAAATTTACAGAACCAGAAGAAAACCCTCAAGGTTGTCTTCTTCTTCTTCTTCGTCTTCGTCTCCTGCTCTTGCCGTCATATCCAGTTGAAGGTAAGTTATAATAACCCAATTTTGTTTTTGAGTTCTCCTTCTCGATCTTCGTAAAAGGTTTTTTTACTTCTTCTGATAACTTATCCTTCTTCATCTTAATCTAAGTTTTTTTTTCTGCTTCTTAATTAGTTAACATCCGATTGAACGTTAGGTATTGTTTAATAGCTTGAGTTCTCCTTCTTCATTAGAGGTTCTTCTTCTATTTTTTTAACTGAACTTTGTTTCTATTTTGTGTCTGCAGGTCTCCTTCATCAAAGGGTATTTTTCTACTTTTTATCTGGTGAAATATATCCAGACATTCTTGCCGTCCTTAGATCTTGAGTCAACTTTCTTTTGGGTCTGCGGAGGTTTTTTGGGTATTCTTTTTTTTCTAATGTTATTGTCGGGTTAGTTGGGTATATTTTTATGTTTTGTTCTATACTTAAGGGTTTGCTACATTTTATTGTAAAAAGCTTTTATTTGTGTTTGTTATGGATTTCATTGATGAATTATTTGTTTGCTTTGTATGATAGTCTAAAACAAGCATTAGCTTTCAATCCTATTGACTTGAAGTTTGAGTTGAGTTTCTTCTAGGTCTACGGAGATATAACCTCAAGACCCTGTTATGAAATTTCCTGCAGTGATTATTGATTCTTTGATGCTTTTTTCCTTCTTTTGTGTTAACCCCAATCTTCAAGGTAAGTTTTTCATAACCTTCGTTTTGTAAGAATTTTTTTTTGTAGCTTCGTATGTTTTAGATGTTATATTCATATGTTATCTTATTTTGTTGGTTCTGTTACTATGGAGTGGTACATTTAATATCTTCGTATACTTTTGTGTTGGGTTAATTACAAGATGAAGATGAGCATAACATAGTGCCACTCATTGAAATTGTTTCCTGCTTCTGTAGATCAGAGGATTTCAGACCCAGATGACCAAATGGATTGAAGTATGTGGCTGCATCATAACAAAATCAAGTTATAGCAATTTCATATTTTAAGTCCTCCTTCACATGTTATTGTTTGCAATTACGCTCATTGTTTGTTTGAAATTTTCAAGATGAATGTCATTGCAAATTGTATATATTTATATGTGTGGATGTCATTGAAGACAATGATATATTGATGCGCACACCCAGCTGTGGATAAATCCTAAAGAAGAATTTTTGCAGTATATTGATATTGGAGATCCAATAGATGTGACTTTCAGTGTAAAAGAATTAAAGGTATGGTAAGCCTAGCCTTTTGTTTGCAAGTTTTTGTTTGACATAGGTAAGTTTAGCAAATGATATTAGAGATTAAGTCAAATGATATCATGTTTTTTAAATTTTATCATGTTATCTCTCCGAATTTGTGTTATTCTTTCTTTCTTCCATTCTATGATAAATTAAAGTATTAAAGTAAACTTGGTAGTTTAAATATTTGGAGCAGATAATTTTTTGTTAATCAAATTTCTCATTAGCTTTTTCATTGTGCAGCAAGTGCATACAAAAGTTTTAGTTCTTTGGAAGAGCAATATGCACAAGGAGAAACAGTTTTGAATGATTATGGTGGAAGAGAAATTCAAAGAATTACAATGCAATAAATTACAATTCAAACACCTGGTTGAATTGTCAGAGCAGATCAAGAGTTTGGGGTCCTCAAACTTGACACTAGGAATAAAGTCTTTTATTTGAATTTTAGACTTATTTGCATATTTGAAACATTTTGTTAAAGCAAATTGTTATCTTCATCCTCTGTTAGTCTTTGTAGCTTGACTAATACCAACTGAAAGGAATCATGGACTACAACTTGAAGATTAGTTAGTTTGGCTTTTTAATGAGCATGCCAAATGTTGTAGTTCCGTCAGGAACTAATATAGTTGGTACACTTTATCAAGATAGGCTGCGAGATGTAATATTGTCCAAGGCTTTATTAGCTTATAATATATTTTGTAATCTTCTCATCTTTATCACTATAATTAATGATTAAAAATGACCGAAATCCATTAACAGAACAATGTGAAAATAAAATTTGTATCTAACTTAAGATTTTTTTCAAACTATTACATAGCATTGGTTATGTATTAGCTCAAGTAAGTACAAATTGGAATGGATTTATACTATCAATAAAATAATTATATGATTTGTTTCTAATCTTTTTATTAATTGACCAATTAATTTCATTCATTGTTTTTAATGTTCTAATTATGAATGGATTTTTTTTATTATCAATTAATTGATTTCATTAATTATTTTAAATTTCTTTAATTCTAAAGGGAGTTTTAATTGGTAATTGATAATACTATTGTAATTATTAGTATTTTTGTTATTATTATTTGAATCAATAAATTAAATATTTATTATATATAATAATAATAATAATAATAATAATAAAATATGTATATAGCATTTATTATGTAGCGCATAAAATTGATATTCTAATATATAAAATCGAGTTTATGCATCACAAAATAGATTTTATATTTATATTTATGTTTTATTATATTCACATATATTTGTTTATAAATATTTGTACGGATGTGATAAAAGATTTAAGAAAAAAAAGTATAATGTTTTACAAGTTATTTTATAATGATTTTTTTTCTTCTAATTTTTAGACTTCTTGAGTTTTTATTGTCAAAACAAATAACATCTAATTGTGAGTATGAGTCTTACTTTAAGTGTACAGGTATACTCATTGTATTAATTTATTGATGTTGTACTCTGTATGTTTTATGTTCTATAATTCTTTAAATAAAAATAAGAAAAACTAATAATACATGTCATATATCACAGGTAACAGAAACCGATAATATTAATTCCAAAATCTAAGTATCTAAATTGTATCCAACCTAAAAAAAGTTAAATGTCTCATAAAATTCCAGGATCCATAGTAAATATATTAAGAACTAATTTTAATAATTGTTATAGACGAAGACATGTCCTCAGACCAATTCCAATACAGTCTCTAGTCCGAAATCCATTTGCAGAGAAAAATTGTTTCCACCTATAATTGAGATAGAATTGTCTCACATATATTTATAATTATACATAACTAAATTATTTAATTAAAATTATTTAAGCAAATAGTTGATTTAAATATAATAACAATAATAAATATTTTAAAAATATTAAAAACTAAGAAAAAATAAACAACAACCCCGTATTATTATTATTATTAATATTATTATTAATATTATTATTAACAATATTATTATTACTAGTGTAAACACAGGCGCTATCGCGCCTGTGTGTACACATTTTTTTGAATTATATTAATAATTGATGATGTTGTAATGTTATTAAGTTAATAAATAAAATAAAAGTATATTTATAAAAAATAAAATAAAATGTACGGAGAAAATAAGAGAAAAATAACTGTTGATGAATAGTAGGAGAAAAAAAGAAAAAGGAGATAAGTAAATAATTTTATAAAAACTTATACAAATAACCATTAATTTTTAAAAATTTAATAAATAATTAAATTATAAAGGGTAAAGTTGGAATTATGAAATGTGGACACAAAAGAGGGAATCCCCTTTATATATAGTTATAGATTAGCATTAGTATTATTTATATATACATTTGTTTCTATTTAAAAAAAATTACATCAATTTCGTGTTTTATTTATTTTTGTATGGATCCATATTACATAATATATCTACATTTACAAATTTTAACATCAATCTTATGTTGTATTTATTTGATAGGGACCATATTACACAGTATGCCTACATTTTACGTTAACAACGACCCTAACATATGCATCTCATTTTAATGTAATATACATATGTTTGTATCTGCATGTGTTCCTGTTACTATATTTAAAAGTATTAACATCAATTTTATGTTATATTTATTTTGTATGAGACAATATTATATAATAAGCCCACATCTAACTTTAATTACAACCTGTGCAGTATTTCATTTTAATCTAATATGCATGTGTTTATATCTACATGTCTTTCTATTTAAAAATTTTAACATCAATTTCATGTTGTATTTATTTTATACCGGACCATATTATACAATATGTTTACATTTTACTTTAACAATAACACATTGATACACATTTTATTTTAATATAGTATACATGTATTTATATCTACATGTGGTTTTATTTAAAAATTTTAATATCAATTTCATGTTATATTATTTTATACGGGACAATATTATATAATATGTCTACATTTTATTTTAACAACAACATCCCGTGAATACACATATTATTTTAATATAATATACATGTGTTTATATCTACATGTATTTCTATTTAAAAAATTTAACATCAATTTCATGTTATGTATATTTTGTACGAGGACCATATGACACAATATGTCTAAATTTTACTTTAGCAATAACTTGTGCATATGAATTTTATTTTGATGTAATGTACATGTGTTTCTATTTAAAAATGTTAACATCAATGTCATGCTATATTTATTTTGTGCGGGACCATGTTACATAATATGATTACATTCTACCTTTAGCAACGACCCATGCATACTCATTTCATTTTAATATAATATACATGTGTTTGTACCTACATGTGTTTTTATTTAACAATTTTAACACCAATTTCATATTGTGTTATTTTATATAGGACAATATTACATAGGTCTACATTTTACTCTAACAACGACTCGTGGATACATATTTTATTTTAATATAATATACATGTGTTTATATCTTTCTGTGTTTCTATTTAAGGACTCATACATACGTATTTCATGTTATATATATATATATATATACATATATATATATATATATATATATATATATATATATATATATATATTGTACGAGGCCATATTACACCATATGTCTACATTTTACTTGAATAATGTCTCATACATACATATTTCGATCTAATATAACATTCAAGTGTTTATATGTACATGTGTTTGTATTTAAAAATTTGAACATCAATTTCATGTTGTATTTAATTTATACGGGATCATATTACATAATATGTCTACATTTTACTTTAAAGATGACTCATGAATATGCATTTTATTTTAGTATAATATACATGTTTTTATTTATATCTACATGTGTTTATATTTAAAATTTTTAACATCAAAATTTCATGTTGTATATATTTTATACGGGACTATATAACATCATATGCCTACATTTTACTTTAATAACGATCCATGCATATATATTTCGTTTTAATATAGCATACAAGTGTTTATATGTACACATGTTTCTATTCAAAATATTTAAATCAATTTTATATTGTATTTAATTTACACAGTACCATATTACATGATATACTTACATTTCACTTTAACAACGACGTATACATAAGCATTTCAATTGAATTTAATAATAATATTATTGTTAATAACATTAATATTATTATTACTAATATTATTATTATAAATTATTACAATACTGTATTTAAATAATAAAATTAATCATAATTAAATCAATAATAATAATAATCATTCAAATAATTGATTTATATAATAACAACAAAATTTCTGTTTTAAAAGTTACATAACATAAAACGAGAAAACACTGTGCACGGATCTCCTATTAGTTTATAAATAGATCGTTGACATCATTGTTCTCATATGATGCACCAAAATCGCTCATCTGCCATAAATGGCAGAAAAGGAAGAAAATATTAAAGTTATGTTTAAAAACGTGGGGACAATGTCCCATTTTTATCAGTTTTTTTCATCCCGAGAAGCAAGCAATCTCTTTCAGCTTCTCATTTCTTTAATTCTTGTAATGTTAATATATAAAACAATATTAAACAAAATTTTCACTTCCATTCTCGGATTTTTAATTTTTTTTTCTCTTTTTTCTTTTTCTCTATTTTAATCTTTTATTCTTTTTCATTTAATTATAGTCTCTTCTAGCGATCTTGATCTACGTTGAAACATTGTGCTCTTTCTTTTTTCTAGAATCATCAACAAGGAACATTGGTAACTCATTATTGTATGTGTCCTTCATTTTTTAACTATATTTCTTTAGGTCTTTTGTATATTTCCTTTCTTTGCACGAATTTTTTTTTTTTTTTTTGTATTTTAGGGCATTTTTTTTTACAAGATGAAACTTATTTCCTTCTGACGGTAGTGATGAACATTATAGAGTTTGCTTTCTTCTCACCAAAACCTAAATTATATGGGTTGTATAAGTTCTCCTTTTAAGTTCTTTTAGATGATTTCACTTAAGAATATAAAATAATTATTATTTCATCTAATACTTAATCTCTATAATTTAGTTTTATTGACTTAGGTAGTTTTGTCCTTATCAACTAGTCAAGATAGAATATTGTCATAGACTAGAGTACTTTTCATGAATTTAAATGGTCGTGGTCAACATAATTTCTTAACTTTAAGTTCTTATGATTAGTTATAGGAAACATATATATAATTTATTTTTTTATAATTTTCTAATAAATTTTCCATAAGTTAGTCTCTATAATCGAAAAGAACTAAATTTAACTTTTAAAAAAAAAATTTTAGTCCCATAATTTGAAACAACTTAAAGGGTTTTATTGTTAGAGACTAAACTATAATTTTAAGCAATTTAAAATTTAGTTCATATATTTTTAAACATTTTTAAAATTCAAAAAATTGAGTGAGTATACTTTACTTTTAAAAAAATTGCAAAATATTTTAACGTCTACAATCAACAATAGAGTTATTCGTGCATTACTAATGGTTAAAAAAAGTTAACTGTATTCAATTTTAAAAACAAAATAAATATACAGAGCACCTATCTCATTCATTTATGAATTAGCATTTATAAAGAGAGATATACGATGTGATCAGATCAAAATGTTTATTAGTAAAAACAAAGAATGATGAAATAATAAATTAGCTCTAAAAATAAAGAATTTGAACAGAGCTAATAATGACATTTTTGGAAAATATTTTTTCAAATGGCCAAGCAAACATAAAGAGTCAGACGGTATTATTATATTATTATAAAATATATTTATAAGACTTCTTGAAAGGAGTAATAAAAAAGTAATTAACGTACCGGTAATAAAAAAGTCTCAATAATATTATAATTTTCATATTGGTTTATCCTAATTTAAACAACGTCTAGTTTTTATGATACCAATTGTTGTTTTACAGAATAATGTTAGGCAGCAAAACAAAACAGAGGAAATAAAATTCTGAAAGAGAAAGAATATACGAATAGAAATAAAGGTGTGATCGTTGTTATTCTCAATATATATGGACGGCCAATTACTTATAATACTTGCAGTAACAAGAAAACTAATTCAGATTCTCCTAACTAATTGATTGTTACTATTCTCCTATGTTTCGGAACATTTATTTCTACTAAAAAACATTATTCAACAACTAAAACAGAAAAATATAAGGTAAATAAAGATGACACGTGGAGTATGAAACAAAATGTTTACCAATAATCCTTCAAATTCACCTAGGGATTTATATTTGAGACTTTTTGAGCTTACAAAAAGATTCTCAATTACTGCATTATATCTTTTTCAATGGTCAAGCTTCAAACAACCAGAGAGAATGAGAGTTTTTAGAGACCTCACCTTATATACCTCTCTTGGGAGATAACTTAGATTTGTGCAGTCCTTCAAATTTATCACTACTATATGTGAGAGATCCACAATAGATTGGTGTACCTTGCACAAACTTGGACAATCTTCTAGAATGAGTTGTTCAAGACTTGGAAGTTCTGAAAAGTCAGGTGTTTCTCTCAAGAACTTAGAGTGACTAAGATTAAGGAATTTTAACTGCTTCAAAACCTACAAACATAGTTTTTCCGACAAAAAGATTAGGGAAGAAAATAAAAATATGAAATAGAAACGGAACCAATTAACCTATGAGTTTTAAAAGAAAAGGACACGTAAAGAATACCTTGGGTTGTTTCCAGACGAGTTGTAGATGACTATGTTTGAAATCAATTGCAATTACATTTTCCAAATGAATGTTGTTTGGAATGTATTTATAAGGAAACCCTCGCCAACAAATCCATCTCAGTTCTTTAGAAATGTGCCCATGATCTCCACTAAGTTGTACATGATCAAGTTGTAACAGTCTTAGTCTCTTCATTTTCTTGAAAGCATGAGCTTCCAAGCAATCTTTACTGCTGGAATGCAGTTTCAGTGATAATCCCTCCACGGCTTTTGTTCCCTGTGATGAATATGGCAAAGATAAACAATTTAGAAATCCCTAAATAATTGTTGATTATTGATACTTAATGTTGAGTCTAACAAGTTAACAACACATGCATTACACTAAAAAAGAAAACACTTTCAAAAGAAGTTTCAAAATCATATAAATAATGTTCTTACAGTATTCTCTTTCAGTACTTTCTGTACGTCTTCCTGAAACCATAATCGACTCCTTTTCCCCGGTTCCTTTAGGCATTCTTGCAAAATAATTTCTCTTCCCATGTCTCGTAACAAAGGATGCATTTCAAGTTTGTTGCTCCTTTCAACTTTTATGAGGCCACGTTCGATCAGAATTGTTATTCCAATGTCAGCACGTAGTCCACAGCCATTTAATATATCTATGACATAGTTTCTTTGTTTGCCAATAAAGAAACAACATACATCAAGAAATATATCCTTTTCCGTATCATTTAAACCGTCAAAACTTATTTTTAATACTGATTGAACTTGATTCGTGGGAAATTGTTTTAGTTTCGACAATACACTTTTCCACTCTTCTATTGTCCTATCAAATAAACAGGAACCAAGGGACTGAAGAGCTAGTGGTAGTCCTCTACAATAATCAACTATGCATCTTGCAAGGTCATTCCATTCTTTTCTTGGTTTTGCTTCTCTAAAAGCATGCCAACTTAAAAGCTCAAGGGAATCATTTTCGTTCATAACATCCATTTCATAAACAAAATTAACTTCGATTCGATTCAGCAAACCAAAATCTCTAGTTGTAATGATTATCACAGTTCCTTGACCGAACCATTCACGACACCCGCACAGGTTTTCTAATTGGCCAAACTCATTCACATCATCAAGCACAATGAACAACTTTTTCCGAGAAAGTCTATTCTCGATCAATGTTCTTCCCATCCCAACGCTTTCCACATCCAACTTGGATTTTAGGACATCAGAAAGAAGATTTTCTTGCAAATCAACGTACCTTTCATTTTCTGAAACCCAAGCTTCACGAATATTCTCAATAAAACTCTTACCAATGAATTGACGATAAGTTCTATTGTAGATGGCTTTGGCTAAGGTAGTTTTACCCGATCCTCCCATTCCCCATATTCCTATCATACACACTTTGGTGGATTGATTTTCAATACATTTAATCACGTCTTCCACTGGAGACTCTAATCCAACAGGGTATTGGGTAACAAACAAGTCTTTATAGTCCAGTAATGATGTAACGCGGCTAACAATTCGCTCTACAAGTTCAGCATCATGCCTTCAAGATGAATGATGATGTGTTACCAAAATTAAATTACAACCTTAACATATGCTTCTGTCTCTCTCAAACGAAAAAAAAAAGTGGAATGATTCATTTGTTTACCTGAAATCTCTGACATCCCAACCAGTGATACCTGCAGTTGTGGTGAGCGCACGGGTCCAGCTGGACAGTGCATGTTCCACCTGTTCTCCTGAGTAGCTTTTGTGTGCAGTTTCTTCCAAGGCTTTTCCAAAATCATCCTTCTGATCACGTACATCCAATGGGTCAATCTCGTAAAATACGGGCAGAACTATTTGGCCAAATGTTTCGTGGCATTCTATGATTTTTTCAAGCTCAAGAAGACAACAAGCAGATTCAGTGTATGATTTGGAGAAAACGATTATTGTAATCTTAGTGCCTCCTATTGCGCGCATCTGCTCTTCCAGCTTCACTCCCTCGTGCAGATTCTCCTGGCTAATAAAAGTTTTGACTTGAGCTTGTAAAAGGACAGAATGGAGATGAGAAACAAACTTTCTACCGATGTCTTCTCCCCCAAAGTTGATGAACACATCGTGTTTGAACACCGGTTCTGATTTTAAGAAGGATGATGGTGATGAAGAAGAAGAAGCAGCAGCAGCGGCAGCGGCAGCGAACCCCATCGAGGAATTGAAGTGAACTCTTCAAAGGTAAAGCAATAATGTTAAAGATTAGATTAAAATACTTTCATTTTCTGCGACATTCGCGTTAAATTTTTAGAAAGACACTAAGAACTGCAATTATTCACTTCCGATTTCGAGAAAATTTTCAAATTACTTTTTTTATTAAAATATTTACGTTGTTCAATTAAAGAAAGATTAAAATACTCCTTTGCTCCATGTTTTTGTTAAAAAATCTCAGATAGGTCATAAGATTTTTTTTAGTTTCAATTAAGTCCATATAATATGTAACAATTAGGCCCATTCTGTTAGTATGGTGTTAACGGTGTTAAGGATATGTCACGTGTCAGCTTCTCATTTTTTTGAATTTCTTTTTTATTTTTTTGAATTTTTTTAATTTTTTTTTTGTAAATTATTCATGCCACGTGTCACATCAATATTGTGCCACGTGTCAAGTCAGTAAAGTGACACGTGTCAAGTCATTGTTTGAATCTCAATTTGGTTCATATATTTGTTATTTTAATTATATTTCAGTCTATTTTTTTTTAATTTTTAATTTCATTTTCTCCAAATTGAGATCAAATTTAATTTTTATATAAATTTTATAATGATATTTTTATTAAACATTTTAATAATATTAAGTTTATTTTATATTTTGTTTTAAAATTTTAAAATATTTATTTTAACTTGTTACAAAATTCTTTTAAATAATTTATATACAAATCTTAGAGTTGGTTTAAAATTAACAATTTTATAAATTTAAATATAAAATTTTAAAATAATTTTGTAAAATGTTAAAATAAATATATTTAAAAAAATTTTAAAAAATGGACTGAATGGTAATAAAAATAATAAATATATTTTGAAATGTAATTAAAAAATTTTAAATTTTTTTTTTTTAAATTTATCGTTAGTTCACATTATTTCATATCTTTATTGATCTTTAAACAAGGAATATGGGAAATCCTAGGCCAGTTTCATCCCGCATTCCTTTCATAGTTCTCTTGTAATATAGGATATTCACTTATGCTAATTACGGAAAGAGAAAGAGGGATCAATTCCTCTTGTGGCAACAACTTAAGGTTCAAACAGTTTGCAATCTCTAGATTTTCAAGAGAGAAGAGATGTTTAAGTCCCACACCATTCAAGAAAGAAATTTCTCTTATGCACAGTGACACAAGAGAAGTTGGATGCAATTGTTTTCCCTATTTAAGGGTTTTTTTTTTTTTTTTTGTTTTGTTATTTAGTTTTTGAAAACAATTTTTGTAATCAATTTTGAAGAACAGTTTCTGAGAATAATCTGAAAAAAAATTGTATGGTAATTCTAATTTCCAGACGGAGAATAAGCTGTCAAAATACTTTGCGAAAGGTCAATATCAACCATCCTAGGCGGCAGCAGTTGTGACATCTCATCCAACTCATTTGGACAGTTTCCCATTCAAAGAATGCTACAGCAGGAAGTTAAATAAGTCAAGAAGAAGTTTAAAGAGGAGTTGAGTTAGTTACCGAGGAGCATATGTAATTAGAAATACATTGTACAAGGTTGTTTTCAGAATTTGTCTATTAGAAGTCTTAGCTGGTTCATGTATTTCTTTTCTATAAATAGGCTGAAATAGATAAACAAAAACACCACATACAAGCACACACACATACAATAAGTGATCATTTTACCTTTAACTCATGCATTTTAACACTTGTCTTGATTGATCATATTGCGCATGCTAATATTTTACTCCCTTTTACCTAGAATTCATTGAAAACATTTGGATATAAATATGTATGGTGAATTACTGAAAGCATTTCTGGATGAATTTCTGCAGATTTAGAAGAAACAGAGTCTTGCAGCTTGAGCCCTAGAATCACAACTTGAGCACTGAAAGACAGTTTCAAGAAGATTCAAATTTTGTTTACACAGCTAAAGCAGAGAACATGGTGCCTTAGCAATGCGAAGGAGACTTCGCCATGAAGTAATCTGAAGCGCCCAATTCTAGAGCTCAATCATGGAGGAAACCCACCATTGAAGGAAAGCTTCTGAGATGAACATCACAAAAATGGTTTAAGCTACGAAGAAACCTTCCATGGAAGGAAAGCTCAAGAGATAATCCACCATGTTTGGAGTTGCAACCAAAGACCCAAAACTCTATAAACTAAGGGCTAGGACCCCCTGTTTTGATATCCATAATTCCAGATCTAGGTTCTTAGTCTCTCTTTAGAGTCTCTCTCACTTCACTTATAATATCTCTTTGATTAGAGGAGACATAAGGAATGGGTACCAACTCCTAGGTTTAATTGTTATAATCATCATGAGTTGCTAAACTTCTAAGTGATGGGATTGAATGTATCTCTTTGCACTTATGTACTAGTAATATTTTATTGTTTTATTTAAGTGTTCTTTCATGTCTTAGTGATTCAATTCACATTTCACGTGTGATGGAATGATCAATCATCCATTGCATATATTGCATATATAACTCGACTGATGTGAAAGCTAATTTGTCTTACAAATTCAATTGAATCATCTAATGTTGTTAGGTCGCAGACATGCATTTATATGCTATAGCTCGTTAAAGAGTCTTGATCTTAAAGCAAAAGTCTTTTCATTTCACCAGGACTCGGAGAATTCACCCTGCACTAAAATGCTATTAGGTCTTAGGCTGCACACATGAGTCTAGGAATACACTAGTGTACTTCTAGGAACAATGAATGAGCCTTGTTAATCCAATAAAATAGTAACCGTGTATAGGAACAAAGTAGTGAAGTCTAATCCAAACACGTTTTATGTTATTGAGTCATTCGGTTTTAACTTTGAATTTTGAATCATCATCATTTTACAACCAAACGTTTATTTCACGAATCCAAATTAGAAAGTCTAATCCAAACACGTTTATCTTTTATACAAATTACAATTCTTGTTCTCAGTTTTCTTCATTTTACAGATTCAAGTTCTTAGTTTTACTTTAATACCCATTTTTCTAGATTTTCGGTTTAACATAAATTTTATGTTTTTCAGTCGTTGTTCTTTGTTTGATTTGTTGTTTTCTAGTTTTGCTTACATTGTTGCCTCTTATGTTTCTTGCCATTTTACAATTTTCCTTTATAAGTTCTTACAATTTAAAGATTCAAAAATGTTGTCAAACCCATTTTTAGTTTTGCTGTCAAAACTTGGTTTTTATGAGGCTTGATTCATAGTTTCCAATTCTATTCTTTCTTCTTGATTTGACTTCTGGATTCAAGATCTATCAAAGGAGTGCAATGTCACCAACAATCCAATGATTCCCACTGAATTTATTGGTATCAAAATCTGAAAACTAATAATCAAGAATGAAGTTCTTGGTTTTGCCTACAGAACCCATTTTCTCTATCTCGCATCCCATGTTATGGTTTTGAGTTTTCATTCCTGTTTTCACTAATTCTTACTGTTTCTGATACACTTTCATGATTTTTGACATGTTCCAATCTTTAGAAAGCAAATTCCTCATTTTCTTGAAAGTTAGGTATTGTAATTACTTTTCCTGCCTTCTGTTCTTGATTCAATTTTTCCTTCGATTTTGTATTTCTGTGATTCCAGTATTGATTTCAGCATCTCAGCATGTTTGTTTAGTGTTTTGAATTATATTGGTATTGAGAATTACCTCTATCCATGCATTTTACAGATGTTGACCCTTGCGTAGAAATTAGGTTTGCTAGAATTAGGCATTTCTTATTTTCTGTGTATTTTGATAAATTCTCTATTTTAGGAGTGCATTAGCATCATATTAGACTTGTCCAAATGATAAAATCATGCATTCATGCATGGCATTGCACCCTGACGCAAAATCTGCACAAAACTAGTTAGGCCAATTTGCTGTCAAAATTGGTCTTGTTTTTTTTTGCTGTCTAATCTGGTTCGGCAAGTGATTTTGAGATTTTGAATTTTTCAGTTTGGTTTAATCATTCATTCTGCATAGTTATACATGTAGAAACTTGTTTAGGTCATTTGCACTGCATAAAACATAGTATAGTTCATTTAAGCATCTTGTTGTACACTTGGTTAAGCATCTTGTCATACACTTGGTGAAACTAGGTTTTCATTTAGGCATAAGTTTAGGTAAATTTAGGACCTAGAATACATTCCATTCATGTTTCTTTAAAGTTCTGCACGTTCATTTATCATATTACTTCATTCCCACATCATTTACATAGAGATTTGAGGATTTTATCTCTTTAAAATCTGTCACATGAACTACTGCAGTGGTATTCTTCTGCTCTAGTGATTTTAGTCTATTTTGATATAATTGCATGATTTTAGAGTAGGTTTTACATTCTTTTTAATTCCCCACTGTTTGTTTAGTTTTTAGGGTGACAATATAACACAAATCAGAGCCTAGTGCTAGGAATCTAAGTATGAGTCTAAATCTCACATTGATCAGAAATGAGAAAGTAGAACACCATATAAGGATAAAGACCCATAAACTCATTACCTTAAGGTTTTGGGTTAAGAGTGATGTCAATGCCTTATGTGGTTGGGCTCAGGTCTCATTGGTGTTGTATTTTCCCAATGAAACCCCCTCCTTATAAACCTAACAAGTGATGTCAGAGCTGATGGTTAAAACCGGCTCAGATGAGTGCAGTATAGTCCTAGTATCGAAAGTCTTCTTGGCAAGGGTCTCAGAGCTGATGGTTAAAACTGACTCAGATGAGTGCAGTATAGTCCTAGTATCGAAAGTCTTCCTGACAAAGGTCCCAAGTAAGGGTTCCAGGTAAGCGTGCCCCGTTAAGTAAAATGGCGGTACAGAAAAGGGAGAAAGTAGAGCACCATATAAGAGGATAAAGACCCATTACCTTAAGAGGTTTTGGATTGAGAGTGGTGTTTTAGATTGAGAGTGGTGTCAATGCCTTATGTGGTTGGGCTCAGGTCTCATTGGTGTTGTATCTCCCCAATGAAACCCCCTCCTTATAAACCTAACAAGTGGTATCAGAGCCGATGGTTAATACCGGCTCAGACGAGTGCAGTACCAGTATGGTCATTGGTGTTGTATCTCCCCAGTGATACCCCTCCTTATAAACCCAACACCTAGAACTAGCATGTATCAAAGCCTATCACAAATCAGAATCTGGAACTAATGATTTTGGTAGAATGGAGTGTGATATTAATGTATGTGCATGTGAGTCTGTCATTTGGATTAACTTCAGAAGTCATAGATGACAAACAAAGAAACTTAAAATAGTGTAAAACTAGACCACTAAAATAGATCATCCCAAATAAAATCATAATCGCGTAAAAGATCCTCATTTTGTTCATATAAAGAGAACCAATGAACCTCACGAACAGAGCAGAAAAAGCAGAGGAACCAAACATAGAGCCAGAGATAAAAGTACGACAAAAGGACAGCTTTTTCAAATTACTTTCGTTTTCAATATAGCTGCAGAAGCCGATACACCTTAGGGGTGGGCATGGATTGGATTTTTAATGATCCAATCCACATCTATTTTAGATCTAAATAATTGGATTAAATTTTTGACCCAAATCCATTTTTTTAGCAAAAGTAGTTTGGATTTTTTTAAAATCCATATCCAAATATTTGGATCAAGATTTAAATCCAATCCAAATATTTGGATAGAGTTCAAAATCCAGAATCCATTTTTTATAAAAGAAATTTAAATTGAATTTTTTAAAACTTGTATCATTAAGGCCTGGATGCCCCGAATGGGCCTGACGACCCGGACAGGCCCAACGACCCGAACGGGCCCGATGACCAAGACGACCCAAACGAGCCTGCCAACCCGAACGGGTTCAACGACTTGGACGAGCCAGACAACCCGGACGACCCGACAACACGAACATGCTGGATGACCCGAATGGGCCCGATGACCCGGACGGACCAGACGACCCGGACAAACTCGTCCAAACAATCGGGCCTAATCGGGTAGTCGGGCACGTTTGAGTCGTCAGGCTCGTCCGGATCGTCGGGCATGTCCGGGTCGTCAGGCCAGTTCAGGTCGTCGGGCCCGTTCGGGTCGTAGGGCTCGTCCAGAACGTCGAGCCCGTTTGGGTCGTAGAGCATGTCCGGGTCGATGCGTTCGTTCGTGTAATCGTGCCATCTGGGTCGTAAGGCCCGTGTAGGTCGTCAGGCTCGTCTGGGTCGTCGGGTCCGTCTGAGTCGTCCGAGTCGTCAGGTCTGCTTGGATTATCGGGCCCATCCGGGTCGTCCGGCTCATTCGTGTCGTCGTGCCCATCCGGGTCGTAAGACCCGTCCGGGTCGCCGGGCCCGTCAGGTCATCCGTCCCATCCGGGTCATTGGGCCCGTCCAGGTCTTTGGGCTTGCCTGACTCGTTCGGGTCTTTGGGCTGCCTGACCTGTTTTCGTCATTGGTCCTGCCTAGTTCGTTCGGGTCTTTTGGTCCGCGTGACCCTGTCGGGTCTTCGGGTCCGCCTGACTCGTTCGGGTCATCAGGCCCGCTTGACCTGTTCGGGTCTTTGGGCCTGCCTGATCCGTTCGGTTCTTCGAGCCCGCTTGACCCATTCGGGTCATTGGGCCCGCTTGGCCCGTTCGGGTCTTCAGGCCCACTTGGCTCATAAGGTCAGTGGGCCCGCTTGCCCCATTCGGATCATCAGGCTCACTTGAATTTTTCGGATCGTTGGGCTCGATTGACTCGTTCGATTTGTCGAGCCCGCCTAGCCCGTTCATATCTTTAGGCCTACCCAACCTCTTATGGTCGTCGGGCCTGCCCGATCCGTATAGGTCGTCGAGCAAAACCTGTCCATGTCTGAATTTAGCATGCTCCATCTCAACCTTTAGTCTAACCCAAGTAAAAATTTAAATTGAAAATTTGGATTGGATTTTTTGGATTATCCATATTTAAAAATCTTGATTTATAAAATGGATATCCAATCCATAAAATATATAAAATGTAGATTAGATTGAAATCCAGATCCATTAAATGGATTTTAAATGGAATGGATTTTTAATAAAATGGATTATAAATGGATTGGATTGGAGCAAAAGTGGATTAGATCAATAAAATTAGATTTTTTGCCCACCCCTAATACACCTACTGAGGTGTGTACTTGCCTTTTGTTTTCTTAATCTTCATCAAATCTTCATTTGTGGTGCAATGGAAATAGCCATGTTATTAATCACACAAAATGGCTTGTTGAGTGTACAGGTGCCAGATTACTTATGTTGCAGAATCACACTCGACATTTTTCATGATCCCGTAATCACTCCAAGTGGGCTTACATATGAGAGAGCAGTGATTCTTGAGCACCTTCAGAAGGTAACCTGATTTTCTTGTTTCTCTTATTGAATGTTTTCCATTTCAATCAACCCCATGTGCAATCGTTCAACTTTCTTAAACAGGTGTGTAAACACAAAAGGCATGTACACACCTCAAGGATATAATTATTTTTGACACCCAATAAATTTTTTAACAAACTTTACATTCATTAATAATATGATTTTTATACTGCTTCATCCTAATTTGAATAACGTCTAGTTCTTATGATACCAATTGTTGTTTTACAGAATTATTTTAGGTAGCAAAACGAAAAAGAGGAAATAAAATTATGAGAAGGAATATACGAGTTGAAATAAAAGTAATCGTTATTATTCTCAATGTATATGGACGGCCAATTACTTATAAAGTTATAATACTTGCAGTTAAAAAAAAATTTAGAGATTCCCAAATTGATTGTTATATTCTCCTTATGTTTTGGAATACATATTTTGACTAAAAAACCAAATTCAACCACTAACAAAGAAAAAGATAAAGTAAATAAAGATGCTACGTGTAGTCTAACAACAAATATTTACCAAGAATCCTTCAAATTCACGTTGGGATTTATATATGATATTGTTTTAGCTTACAATTGATCAAAGGGCGCTTGTTTCACAGTTGTGTGTTTTCAGTAATTATAGTTACGAAGGATTTCACCCATGCTATATCTATAGGGCGAAACTTCAAACAACCAGAGAGAACGAGAGTTTTTAAAGATCTCATCCTATATACCTCTCTTGGAAGATAGCTTAGACTTGTACAGTCCTTCAAATTTATGAGTAGTAGATTCCTGAGACGTCCAATGGATTCGTGTACCTCACGCAAACTTGGACAATCTTTTAGAATGAGTTGTTCAAGACTTGGTAGTCCTGAAAAGTCAGGTGTTTCTATCAGGTACTTGGAGTGACTAAGATTAAGGAATTTTAACCGTTCCAAAACCTGCAAGCATAGTTTTTCAGCCAAAGATTAGGGAAGAAAAAAAAACAATAGTTATAAACAGAACCAATTATACTATTTTTATTGTAATGAATACCAGGTGTTGTTTCGAGAGGAGTTGGAGATGACTATGTTTGAAATCAATTGCAATTACATTTTCCAAATGCCAGTTGTTTGGAATGTATTTATAAGGAAACCCTCGCCAACAAATCCATCTCAGTTGTTTAGAGATGTGCCCATAATCTCCACTAAGTTGTACATGATCAAGTTGTAGCAGTCTTAGTCTCTTCATTTTCTTGAAAGCAAGAGCTTCCAAGGAATCTCTATTGCTGGAATGCAGTTTCAGGGACAATCCCTCTATAGCTTCTGTCCCCTGTGACGGAATATAGCAAAGATAAACAATTGAGAAACCCCTAAATAGGTGTTGATTATTGCTGTTTAATGTTGAGTCTAACAAGTTAACAAAACATGCATTACACTAAAAAAGAAAACACTTTCAAAATCATATAAATAATGTTCTTACGGTATTCTCTTTCAGTACATCTTTTACGTCATTCTGAAACCACAATCGACTCCTTTTCCCTGGTTCGTTTGGGTATAGTTGACTAATAATTTCTCTTCCCATGTCTCGTAACAAAGGATGCATTTCAAGTTTGTTGTTCCTTTCAACTTTTATGAGGCCACGTTCTATGAGAACTGTTATTCCAATATCAGCACATAGTCCACAGCCATTTAATATCTGTGTGACATACTCTCTTTGTTTGCCAATAAAGAAACAACATACATCAAGAAATATATCCTTTTCCATATCACGTAAAGCGTCAAAACTTATTTTTAATACCTTTCGAACTTGATCCGTGGGAATTCTATTTAGGTTCGACAATACCCTTTCCCACTCTTCTTTTGTGATATCACATAAATAGGAACCAAAGAACTGAAGAGCTAGTGGTAGGCCTCCACAATAATCAACTATGTCTCTTGCATGTTCATTCCATTCTTTTCTTGGTTTTGCTTCTCTAAAAGCATGCCAACTTAAAAGCTCAAGGGAATCATTTTTGTTCAAAAGATGCATTTTGTAAACATAATTAACTTTGAGTAGGTTCAGCAAATGAATATCTCTAGTTGTAATGATTATCACAGTTCCTTGACCGAACCATTCACGACTCCGGCATAGGTTTTCTAATTGGGCAAAGTCATTCACATCATCAAGCACAATGAGCAACTTTCTGCGAGAAAGTTCATCGTGGATCATAGCTCTTCCCCTCCCAACGGTTTTCACCTCCAACTTGGATTTTAGGACATCAGAAAGAAGATTTGCTTGCAAATCAACATATCTATAATATTCTGAAGCCCAAGCTTCACGAATATTCTCAATAAAACTCTTACCAATGAATTGATGATAAATTCGATTGTAGATGGCTTTGGCTATGGTTGTTTTACCTGATCCTCCCATTCCCCATATTCCTATCATACACACTTTTGTGGATTGATTTTCAATACATTTAATCACGTCTTCCACCGGAGACTCTAATCCAACAGGATATTGGGTAATTAACAGGTCTTTATAGTCCAGAAATGACTGAACACGACTAACAATTCGCTCTACAAGTTCAGCATCATGCCTTCAAGATGAATGATAATGTGTTAACAAAATTAAATCACAACCTTAACATATGCTTCATTCACTCTCAAACGAAAGAAAGTAGGAAGGATTCATTTGTTTACCTGAAATCTCTGACATCCCAACCAGTGACACCTGTAGCTGTGGTGAGTGCACGGCTCCAATTGGAGAACGCATATTCCAGTAGGTCTGCTGCATAGCTTTTGTGTGCAGCTTCTTCCAAGGCTTTTCCAAAATCATTCTTCTGATGTTGTACATCCAATGGGTCAATCTCGTAAAATACGGGCACAACCATTTGGCCAAAAGTTTGGTGGCATTCAATGATTTTTTCAAGCTCATGAAGACAACAGGTAGATTCAGCATATGACTTGGAGAAAACAATTATTGCAATCTTAGTGCCTCTTATTGCTCGCATCTGCTCTTCTAGCTCCATTCCTTCTTGCAGATTCTCCTGGCTAATAAAAGTTTTGACTTGAGCTTGTAAAAGGGCAGAATGGAGATGAGAAACGAACCTTCTACCGATGTCTTCTCCCCCAAAGTTGATGAACACATCATATATGAATACCGGTTCTGATTTTAAGAAGGATGAAGATGAAGATGAAGATGATGATGAAGAAGAACTAGAAGATGCGAACTCCATCAAAGGAATTGAAGTCAACTCTTCAAAGGTAAAGCAATAATGTTAAAGATATAATATAGTCTCGAAGTGCGTTATGACTTACCCTTTTTTATATTTTCCCTCTTGAACCCACCCTCAGTATGCATACTTCATTTTCTGTAAACTTGGCGTTAAACTTTTAGAAAGAGCTGCAATTATTCACTTTCGATTTCAAAGAACTTTTCTTTATTAAAATATTTACCGTGTTCAATTAATTTTTTTAATGAAATTTTGATATTCTATCAAAATTATTGAAAAGATTTAGAAAAGGAAAAACCTAAATAATATTTAATTAAGATTTTAAAGAAAAACATTAGATCTTGCTTGGAATTCATAGTTTTTCGCTTTCTTTATTCTTTCATTCTAACACAAAATTTTAATGGAAGGTTTACCTCAGGTTTGTTAGATACTTTATATAATTTTTGTTTAAGTTTCTTATGAAGCTGTGTCAAGGAGTTTATCATTTTTTTTAATTACGTGAAGAAACTATCTTTGTTACATAACAAACTACTACCCTAAAAGCCATTTTAAATCAATGAATTGAATTCTCCATTTTCAACCATTGTTAAAATCAATGACTATTTAAAAGCACAATGCAAAGAAACTGAAATCTATTGTGAAAGAATGAATGTATAAACCAAGCAGCAGTACTACACATTATTGAGAAACAGGAGCAGTCTGAACATTAACTTACACTAGTTTCAACAACAAAATTTAATTAAAATAAATGAAACATGATTTAGCATGATATAAGACAATTTATAAATTCTGATGAACTTAGTCGTTGTTCACATTGTTTCTTCTTTATTGATCTTTAAACAAGGAATATGGGAAATCCTAGGCCAGTTCCATCCCTCCATTCCTTTCATAGCTGTCTTGTAACAGAGGATATTCACTTGTGCTATTTACAGAAAGAGAACAAGGGATCAATTCCTTTGTGGTCAAATTTGGAATTAGTTCCTCTTTATAGGTTTGGTCAAACTTAGTCCTCAAACTTTAGAAATACATGAATTTAATCTTTATAATCAAATTTTGTTAAGTTTATTTGTTAACATAAACAATAGATTTTATTCCATAACTCAGCGGATCCTGCTCTGTTCACAAAGAAGAACATCAACTTACGACAAGTCACACATTACCATTTTTTTAATATTTTTCTTTAATATATTGTCCTTTGGCAGGCTCCATTTCCAAATCGTTTGATTCACCACATATCAGATAGACAACTGAGTTCTTGATCACCAATTTGTGACCAAAAGTCACAAAAATCTCCACTTTGTCTCTAGATCCTAAATTTGATATTATGCCTTGCCAATCTTCCTCATTGAAGGAAAATACTGTGTCACGCTTGTGTATCTGGAATGTGCACTTTGTGTAATTCACAATCAAGACACTTGTAAGACATTCGGTTGCATCGATTCCAGGGTTTGATAAATAAACAACACACAAAATCATTCCCTTCGTGTCACAATTCTGAGGCGTAGTGAAAGAGGCAGAATGTCCCTCACCCATATGGGCCAACCAATATGGATAATTGTCATTTGGAAGAGAAACATCACAAGACTCACTGCCTATCAACCCCTGTACCAGCATATCAAAGGCTTAGTCATGTATATACTGTATTAGGATAATTTCATGTTGTCTTAACTAATAGATAAAATGAATGGTGAAGAGTTAGAGAAGGAACCTGAGAAACGCTATTGCTGAGAGTGTTGAGGAATTCATTGTAACATCCAACACCAATCAAAGAAAACCTTAAGTGATCCTTTGAAATTCTTGACTCTATATAATTTAGGTTGTTTTCGACTAGAATTATTTTCAGTTGCTTAGACAGTTGAAATGCCGTGTCACATTGAACCAAAACACTTCTAACATTTGTAAGGCCGCTGTGCAAAGGTGCAAGGTCACGCCAATTATTATTCTCCATATCCATGCTAAACGGACTAATATAAGATTGTGGATTCATTGTTGGTGACATAAAAGATCGAATGAGTGAAGGAAAAATATTATGTGGCATTCTTTCAAATCCACGCAGGGATATATATCCAATGCTTTTTGAGCTTACAATTGAACAAGGCACTTGTTTCACAGCTGTATTTTCTGTAACTAGAATTATCAAGGATTCCATCTGCACTATATCTTCTTCCAATATGTCAATCTTGAAACAACCAGAGAGGATGAAAGTTCTTAAAGATTTCAACTTATATACCTCTTTGGGGAGACTACTTAGATTTGTGCAGTCCTCCAAATTTATCAGCAGAATATTGCAGAGATCTCCAATGGATGGATGTACCATGCACAAACTTGGGCAATCTTTTAGAATGAGCCGTTCAAGACTTGGTAGTCTTGAAAAGTCAGGTGTTTCTCTCAAGTACTTGGAGTGACTAAGATTAAGAAATTTTAATCGCCCTAAAACCTACAGATATAGTTTTTTGACAAAAATAATGCAATTATTAATAATTGGAACCAATTATGCCATTTGTATATGAATTAACCTATGTGTTTTAAAAGAAAAGGGCACTTAACGAATACCTGGGGTTCTTTCCTGAGTGGTTGTTTCCAAACGAGTTGAAGATGACTGTGCTTTAAATCCATTGCAATTACATTTTCCATTTGAAAATTGTTTGGAATGTATTTAGAAGGAAACCCTTTCCAGCAAATCCATCTCAGTTGTTTGGAAAGGTACCCAAAATGTCCAACAAGTTGTACATGATCCAGTTGTAGCAATCTTAATCTCTTCATTTTCTTGAAAGCATGAGCTTCGAAACATTCTCTGTTGGTTGAATGCAGTTGGAGGGACAATCCATGGGTAGCTTTTGTTCCCTATGATGAATATATCAAAGAGATACAATTGAGAAATTTCTCAATATCTGTTGATCATGGATATTTAATGCAGAGTCTAAAATGTTAACATAACATGCATCCCACTAAGAAAGAAAACACTTTCAAAAGAAGTTTCAAAATCATATAAAGAATGTTCTTACGCTCTCTTTTTTCAGGATATCTTTTACATCTTCATGAAACCATAATCGACTCCTTTTATGCGGTTCCTGTGGCCATTCCCGACAAATAATTTCTCTTCCCATGTCTCGTAACAAAGGATGCATTTCAAGTTTGTTGTTCCTTTCAAGTTTTATGAAGTCACGTTCTATGAGAACTGTTATTCCAATATCAGCATGTAGTCCACAGGCATTTAGTATCTCTGTGACATAGCCTCTATCTTTACCAATAAAGAAACAACATACATCAAGAAATATATTCTTTTCCACGTCACCTAAACCGTCAAAACTTATTTTCAATTTCTCTTTAACTTGAGCAAAGGGAATTACTGGTAATTTTGACAATACACTTTTCCATTCTGTCATTGTCCATCCACCAAGGATCTTAAGGGCCAGTGGTAGTCCTCCACAATAAGCAACTATGTTTCTTGCAATTTCATTGAATTCTTTTCTCGGTTTTGCTTCTCTAAAGGCATGCCAACTTAAAAGCTCAAGGGAATCATTTTCGTTCATAGCACCCATTTTATAAATATAATTAACTTTCAGTCGGTTTAGCACGTTAACATCTCTGGTTGTAATGATTATGACAGTTCCTCGACCGAACCATTCGCGATTCCCGCATAGGTTTTCTAGTTGGCCAAACTCATTCACATCATCAAGTACGATGAGCAACTTTTTTCGGCAAAGTTCGGTCTCGATTATAGTTCTTCCCATCTGGTCGCTTGCCACCTCGAACTTGTATTTTAGGACGTCATCAAGAAAATTTTCTTGCAAATCAACATACGTTCTATATAATCGATCCCAAAAGTCTCTAATATTTTCTACAAAACTCTTACCAATGAATAAACGATAAATACGATTATAGATGGCTTTGGCTATGGTAGTTTTACCCGATCCTACCATTCCCCATATCCCTATCATACACACTTTGGTGTCATGATTTTGAATACATCCGATCACCTTTTCCACGTGCGACTCTAATCCAACAGGAAATTGGGTAATAAACAAGTCTTTATAGTCCAGTAATGTCTGCACGCGGCTAACAATTACCTCCACAAGTTCAGCATCATCTCTTCAAGAGGAATGATAATGTGTTACTAAAATTAAATCACAACGTTAAGGTATGCTTCATTCACTCTCAAACGAAAGAAAGTAGGAAGATTCATTTGTTTACCTGAAATCTCTGACATCCCAACCAGTGATACCTGCTGCTTTGGTGAGTGCATGACTCCACCTGGACAACGCATGTTCCAGTTGTTCTCCTGAATAGCTTTTGTGTGCAGCTTCTTCCAACGCTTTTCCAAAATCACCCTTCTGATCACGTACATCCGATGGATCAATCTCGTAAAATATGGGCAGAACTACTTGGCCAAAAGTTTCGAGGCATTGGATGATCTTTTCAAGCTCAAGAAGACAGCATGTAGATTCAGTGTATGTTTTGGAAAAAACGATTATTGCAATCTTAGAGACTGCTATTGCTCCCATGTGTTCTTCCAGCTTCATCCCCTCCGACAGATTCTCCTCCTTAATCAAAGTTTTGACTTGAGCTTGTGAAAGGACAGAATGGAGATGAGAAACCAACTTCTTACCGATTTCTTCTCCCCCAAAGTTGATGAACACATCATATATGAAATGGGGTTCTGATTTTAGAAAGGATGAAGATGATGACGATGTTGAAGAAGAAGCGAACTCCATCCAAGGAATTGAAATCAACTCTTCAAAGGTAAAGCAGTAATGTTAAGATGTCATCTCTTACTGATAAGAAATTTGTGGATATATTTTGCATCAAAATTTATGATTAGTTGACAAATCATAGGTTAATGATGACAAAGTTGAAATACGATAGAGCCTTCAACTTTTCTTTCCTTAGGAAGTAAAAATAGTTGGTGAAAAGATAATAGACTCCATTTATGACTCACCAATAATGGCTCTCCATTAAATTCCATACATGTTTTATATTTTCCTCCTGGACCCACCTCTGTGTGCATACTTCATTTTCTGCCACATTCTCGTTGAATTTAAGACACCTTATGCGCTGCAGTTATTAACTTCAGATTTCAAAAAATAATTCAAATTACATTTTTCCATTAAAAGATTCATCGTATTCAGTTCAGACTTTTAAACATTGGAACAAATTACGATATTCTATCAAAACTACTAAAATGATTTTGAAAAGGACAAACTTAAATAGTATTTTATTAAGCTTTTAAAGAAAAACAATAGATGTTGTGAGGAATTCATAGTTTTTCTCTTTTTATTTTTTTCATTCTTTCACAAAAGGAATGACTGGCACTGAAAATTGGTTTAATTGATCAACCAAAAATATATTTCCAGATGACATTAAATTTTTAATGTTAGGTGATTTTTCTTATAACTTTTGTTTACGTTTCTTGTGTTGTGATGCAGTGCCAAGGAGTTTATCCTTTTTTAATTACGTGAAAGCTATATTAGATGACAAACTGCTACCCTAAAACCATTATTTGAAACCATCAATTCTGCCGCTACTAAATTTTTTCATATTTAATGATATATTTTTTTTTTACAAATTTGTTATAAAATTTAGCAACAAATATTGTTTTTACTATTTTCTCTAAAAATTTTAATTGACAAATAATTTTTTCATAAACAAAATTAAAAAATTTATAAGTATTTTATGTGAAAAATATTTTGTGAAGCATATTTTTACATAATAAGCGGTAGCAATTTCATACATATTATTATTTTAAAAAACAATTTATAAGTATTTGCTAAGAAAAAGTTTTCAAAAAAATAGTTTTGTATTTGCTTTCTCATTTTTACTTTTGTCAATTCTTTTTCCTTTTTAGCATACAATATTGGATTCAAAAATCCTCATAAAGATAGCTGCGATTCGATATTTTATTTGTGTTTTGCTTTGCTATTTGTTGTGCAGCCTCTGTTTTTGTTAATTTATCCAAATGTTTATTTTTTATTTTTACCTTTTTTTTAAGATTATATCTGGACATATTAAGTGAGTATTAATTTATCAGAATTAATTTGAATTTTAACAAAATTAAAATACTTTGTAAGATCATATCTATATTTGAAAAGATTTAACTGAAAACTCAAAATTGAAACAAAACTGAAAACTGTGAATGCAACTTATAAATGTAAATTGAAAAAAAGTGGACATTTTTAAATTATACCAAAAGCAAATAGAACTATTGTAAATAAAGAGAAATGAAATTAAAGTTAATTTCATTTAGTCTTAAATAAAGGGATGAAGCTACTGTACTTGTGCTTATTATGTTGAAACAAAAACAGAGACTTCCCAAAAATATCTAACCGCATCTATCTTTATTTCATAATGCAGTATCTTTGTATGAGGATTTCTTAATGAATTGACAGAAGCAAATACAATAAATAACCCGCCATGGAAGCACAATGTGAAGAGTGAGAAGCGAGGTAAAATAAACATGAATTTTTTAACTATAAGCTATAGTCAGAGAAACAAGGTAAAACGCATTATTGTATTATCTAAGCAGAGATATAACGTGTATCTATATATACATCATCAGAACAAAAAAAAAAAAACTAAAACTGTTACAAAAAAACAGAACAAACAGAATATAAAACTATCAAATGGAACAAACTATATCAGACGGAACTTAGGATTGTAACAGGCTCAGGCTCTATTTCCAATCCCTTTGATTCACCATATATTAGATAGATAGTTGTATTCTTAACCACCAATTCTTGACCAAAGGTCACGAAAATCTCTACCTTATCTCCATATCCTAAATTTGATATTATGCCAAACGAGTCTTCATCCTTAAAAGAAATTACTGTGCCATGGTTGTGCATATGTAATGTGCACTTTGTGTAATTAACAATCAAGACAGTAGTAAGTTCAGGTTTCATGATTTTAGAGGTTGATAAATAAACAACACACAAAGCCATTCCCTTAATGACACGATCCTGAGACACAGTGAAAGAAACAGAATGTCCCTCACCCTTATGAGCCAACCAATTAGCATCATTGTCACCTGAGAAAGAACCATCACATGACTCACTGCTTGCCAATATCTGTACCATGAGATGAAAAACTTAGTCATTTATATAATTTGCTATTCAAACTGTCTTAAAACTTAGTCTCTCAAACAAATATCTAATATGATGCTGAAGGTAATAAACAAAGAAAAAGTTAGAGAAGAACCTCATATATATCGCTGACAGCATTGAAGAATTCTTTGCATCTTACGACACCGATCATAGAAGACCTTAAGTGCTGCTTTGAAGTTCTTGATTCTGTAATATTTCTACCAAATTCTACCAGAATAGTTTTTACTTGCTTAGATAGTTGAAACTCGGTGTCACATTGTACCAAAACACTTCGAAGATTTGCAAGGGTGCTAAGCAATGGTGCAATATCATCCCAATTATTATTCTCTGTATCCATGAACGAATGAACATAAGATAGAAGATTCATTGTTGGTGACATCCGAGACCGAACGATAGAAGGAAATAGAGTATGTGATAATCCCTCAAATCCACGTAGGGATATATATCCAATACTTCTTGAGCTTAAAATTGAGAAAGGTACTTGTTTCACAACTGTACTTTCAGCCATTAGAGTTATCAAAGATTCCATTTGCAATATATCTTTTTCCATTAGCTCAATCTTTGAACACCCAGACAGAATGAGAGTATTTAAGGATTTCAACTTATATATCTCAATGGGAAGATTGGTTAGACTTATACAATCCTTCAAATTTAGCAGTATAAGATAGCAGAGACATCCAATAGATTGGTGAACATCGCGCAATCTTGGACAATCTTTGAGAATGAGCTTTTCAAGCCGTGGTAGTCCGGAAAAGTCAGGGGTTTCTATCAAGTACGTGGAGTGACTAAGATTAAGGAATTTTAGCCACCTCAAAACCTGCAAGAAGATAGTTTTTGGCAAATATTAGAAAAGAAAACAAAATGAAATAGTAGTAAGTAGAAACAATACCTATTTTTACTTTACTTAACTATTATTTTAACAGAAAATGGAACGTAATAAAAACCTGGAGTTCTTTCCAGACGAGTCGAACATGGCTGTGCTTTAAATCAATGGCAATTGCATCCTGCAGATACAAGTAATTAGGTAGGTATTCTGAAGAAAACCTATTCAAACTGATCCACCTCAGATTCTTAGAACGGTATTCATAATTTCCTGCGAGTTGTTTTTGATATAGTAGTTGCAGTCTTGATCTGTCTCTTATCTCTAAAGGATAAGCTTCGAAGCAATCTCTGCTGACTGAACGCAGTCTCATAATCAATCCCTGAATGTCTTCTGTCCCCTATGATTATAGGAGAAAATTAAACCACATGCATTGCACATGAGGAAGCAAACACTTTTCAAAGAAGTTTCAAAACCAAATATAAAGAAGGGATAAATATGTTTTTGGTCTCTAAACTTTGAGTGAAAATTGGAGTTAGTCTCTCTTCGAAACTTTGACCAAATTTAGTCCGTCAACTTTAGAAATATATAGATTTAGTCATTTTGTTAAGTTTATTTGATGTTTCAAACATGTTTGATGATAGTATTTAAATTGTTTACATAGTTTGACCCATATACGCTTTAATGTTAGCTGAGAAAAATGTTTGAAATATTAAATAAACTTAACAAAATTGGGTTAAAAGAACTAAATTCATGCATTTCTCAAGATAAAGGACTAATTTGGTCAAAAATTTCGAACAACAACTAATTCCAATTTTTACTGAAAGTTAAGGGGCAAAAACATCTTAAACCTATCAAGAATGGATTTCTCAATATAGAAGACTAAATTGGTAAAAAATTCTGAAGAGAATCTAATTCCAGTTTTAAGAGACAAAAACATCTTAATCATGTAAAGAATGTTCTTACCGTATTATCTGTCAATACATATTCTGCAAACTCATCGATCCAGCGTCGATTGTCATTGGAACTTTCACGAATAATTTCTCTTCCCATATATCGTAGCAAAGGATGCATTCCAAATTTGTTGTTCTTCTCAACTGTTATGAGCCTAGATTCTATGAGAACTCTTATTCCACTATCAGCGTCTATTCCACAGCCATTTAGGATCTTCGTTACATAAGCTCTGCTTTTACCAACAAAGAAAGAACATACATCAAGGAACAAAGCTTTTTCTCTTTTATTGCGTAAACAATCAAAACTTATTTTCAATATTTGTTGAAAATCAACCTTGGAAATTTCCATTAATTTAAACAACACACTATTCCATTCTTCCTTTGTCCTTTCAAATAAACAAGCTCCAATGACTTCAAGGGCAAGAGGTAGTCCTCCACAATAAGTAACTACTGTTTTTGCAAGATAACTGTATTTTTCTTTTGGTTTTGCTTCTTTAAATGCATGCCAACTAAGAAGTTCAAGGGACTCGTTTGCATTCATCGGATTCATCTGAAAAACAGAATCAACTTGATGTATTTCTGGTAGGTCTTCATCTCTTGTTGTAATGATTATTACAGTTCCTTCACCGAACCATCCCTTACTTTCCCATAGGTCTAATAATGGATAGTACTCATTGATCATATCGTCAAGTACAATGAGCACCTTTTTCCCAGAAAGTCTTTCCCGAATCATATTTCTTCCCATCTCAACGCTACGTATCTCCACCTTTGATTTTAGCACATCTGAAAGAAGTCGTTCTTGTAAATTGAGATGCCTTCTTCTTTGACTAACATCTGAAATATCTTCAATGAAACTTTTCTCCACGAATGTGCCATGAATTTGATTATAGATAGCTCTGGCAAGGGTGGTTTTACCCGATCCTCCCATTCCACATATCGCTATAATACAAACTTCCGTGGATTTACTTTTGATGGTTCGAATCACATCTTCCACCCGGGATTGTAATCCAACTGGAAATTTAGTAGCAGACAAGACTGGTAAATGAAGAACGGTCTTAACAATTTTGTCCACTACTTCAGCATCACTCCTTCAAGTTCAATAGAAATTATAGAAGTCATGTATTTAACAATATTGAATCACAATATGGTTGATTGAATGAGTGATTTACCTATGATTGCTGTCATCCCATCCAAAGAAACTTGCAGCTTTTGTCAGTGCGTGGCTCCATCTGGACACAGCATGTTCCAGTTGTTGTCCTGTAAATGTTTGTTGTGCAGTTGCTTTGAAGGCTTCTCCAAAATCACCCTTTTGAAGTCGTACATCAGATGGTTGAATTTCGTAATATACTGGCAGAACATGTCGACAATAAGTTTGGTGCCATTTGATAATTTGTTCAAGTTGATGAAGACACCAAGCAGACTCAGAATAGGTTTTGGTGAAAATAACTATTGCTACCCGACAAAGATGGAGAATAGGTTGTTGGATGTGCATTGGCTTAACTGCATTTTCGTGGTGAAGAAAAGTTGTGATTCCGACGATGGAGAGGGAAGAATCGAGATGGGAAACAAATTTCTTACGGATGTCTTCTCCATGAAAGTTGATGAGTACATCGAACATCAATGGGAGTTTGGGTGATGAAGACTCGAATTCCATGGAATGAATTGATGACGTGATGAGGTGTTAGAAGAGAAAGCAATAATGCATCGTGGACGATTAATAATTGTTAACATAGTGAAAGAGATGATCTATGTAACGACACAAAACCATTCAAAGCACGCGGAAGATCAATACTTTTTTATTTAGTTGTTGAACCGCGTTTAGACTGTCACAGAACCGCGTTAAGAAATTAGACCAACACCCACCTTGAATCGTAGAAAAGAAAACGGCACACTGATAACTATGAAAATTTTCTACTTACATTTTTTTTTTTTAAATTATATATTAATTTAAGTGATTAATAGCTCATTAAAAATCTTGATCGAGGATTCCTAAACCGTCTCGTTGGGTAGTGTCTTAGCTTCTACTAAGCCATGTACCGTTTAGTGATTCTTAGGTTGTGAGTATCGAGAATTACTGTTCACATGTTTTCATCGTTACTTTATAGGTATTATAAGAAAATCTGACGTTAACACTCAATATAATTAAACGTAAAAAGAGAAAATTAATATAGTTATTTAAGTTTAATTTTATTTTAATTTTTAGTAATATTAAAATACAATTATTTTATTATTTTATTATTTTTTAACTTTTTATAAGTGTACATAAAATAAATTATTAATTAAAGGTTTTCAATTACCTATTTCTGTATTATCCTTTCTAGAGAAATTCCAATTTGACCCTTCAATGTAAGCTTTCCAGAGTTGGTACTGGTATAGTTTTTCTTTGTTGAGTGACAACCCTTTCAAGGGACCGTGTTCTTGATGGACATGGGCCTCTGGATTTGACTCTGTGAATAATTTTATGACATGTGTTGCCACACTATCAGGGGTTGTGGCGCTTTTTGGGGAGGAGGTGATTTGTAAGCAGATATTGGTCATATATTCTGCCTGTATTTCATTTACTACCGAGTTTATCTCCTGGGTTAGAGAGTTGAATTTTTCGGTAGGTGGGATAAGAAGTGTTTGGAGGCATCCTGCCTCTAATAATAGTGAAGGACATATGACTATGTCTCTATATAATTAATTTTTAAAGGTTTTTAAATCAATTTGAGCCTTTCTAAAAATGAATTTTATTTGGCATGTGCATTTTGTGGTTACTGTTTTGCAATAGTCCGAAGACTCTTGGCATGGTATTTTTGTGTCAAAATAAGTCCGGGGTTTTACAACTAATCCATTGTAATTTTGTGTTTCCGCATGAACTTCAAACAGGAACTCTTGTATGACCTCGAACTTTGCAAGGAAAATGTTTGGGTTCATTTGTGGTGAGAAGCTACAGGAGGTAGCATAGGTATGTGTTTGGGTTCTTGGTTCAAATGTCAACATTGTTTTTATTTTTTCTTCATCAATGGTTCCTAGTTTTAAGGCCATCTGGGCTTCTTCTAAAGAATTAAAGCCTTTGTAAGTAGACCAAAATTGGTCTTGTTTTATCTCAGAGAGGTCTTTGAAGAAAGTATAAACTCCTTTATTTGGCCCTGTAATTAGGGCATAATGTGTAAATCCTTTCCTAGAGGGAGAGGCTGGTGAAGTTAACAGAACTCCTTTGTTGTCTGCATTGCAGAAATTGTATAGTGCACTAATGATGCTTTGTTTCACCTTAGTGACTTGGTGTTCATTTTGAACTGTGTATTTTGGAATATTCCAAATGTTGTCAATTAAAACATTTAATTTGACATTTGTATTATCTCTACCAGGAAAATGGTAGGTATTTGTGAGTATTGGCAATTCTTGTTTGCCACACTTTGTGTATTGTTCCACCACAAAGGGGGACTTGACTCGTTTAGGACCTAAAGGCCCTTTCTTTGTGTTTTGTATAAATTCCATTTTGGAATATTTGTACCTGCAATATAGAAGCAAATGGGTTAAGCAATAAAGTGTCTAAGCCTTTGTAGGTGTTGTTCTAAAACCTTGATGTTGCCCTTGTACGAGGCAAGTGTAAAAGCATATTGGAAAGGATTGTGTAGGAATAGTTCATTTCTTCTTCGCTTTAGTTTGGCTAACTTTCTTTTAAACCTTTTTATTTGTCTAGATATTTCAATGGCAGGACTAGGACTAAAGACAGGACTAATCCCTCGTAGCTATAATGGTTGTATTCTGACCCTGACCTGGAATCCAGGAGGGATTTCAGGATCTTCGATGTGTAAAATATTCATGTATATGATTGTATAGAAGACTCTTTGAGTCTTACTTTTGTATGATATACCTGGAAAGGATATCAGCAAACATATTGTCAGATCCTTTGATATGTTCAAAGTTTATAATTTTTCCAGAATTTATGTAGTCTCTAAAAAGTAACCATCGTCTGTGAGGTTTTTTGTTATTATTTATTTGGTTTTTTCCACAAGAAACAATTGCTTCACAATCAGTTCTAATGGTTATTTCTGGTTTATTTATCAAAACTAATTTAAATGCTTCTAAGGCGTGTATAATTGCATTGACTTCGTAGTCAGTGCTGGTCTGGTAAACCTGTGGTTTAACAGTATATTTTTCAGAAGCATATCTGCATATTTGTTCATTATCTTTTGACAGATATTTATTTTTCTTTTTTTTAGGATAGCTCCCCATCCTGATTCACATCCATCACATTCAACTACTAAGTAATCTGAATCTAATGGTAATTATAAAGTAGGTAATTTATTTACCTTTTGTTTTATATCCTGAACCAATTTTATATCTTCAGAATTAAACTTTTTCTCCTTTCAGAGAAGTTTTATTGTATAAAGGGGCAGTGTATTTTTCCAAATCTGGGATAAAACTTCTAGCATAATTTAAGAGTCCTAAAAAAGATCTTAGGGTTTTTATGTCTTCCATTTTATCAGGAAAGTCTTGGATTTTTTTAGAAATGTGAGGTTGAAGTTTTATGGTTCCATTACCTATTTCTGTTCCAAGGAATTCTATGAAATTTTTACAAATTTCCATTTTTGCTTTTCATACAATTAAACCATATTTTTCAAGTTTATATAATACCTGTTTTAAATGAAGGTAATGATCTTCTTTTGTTTTGGAAAAAACTAGTATATCGTCTATATAGACACATGTAAAAGTTTTGCAGTCATTGAAAATGTTATCCATTTTTCTTTGAAAAATTGCAGGAGCATTTTTAAGACCAAAAGGCATTACATGTCATTCGTATAATCCTTCAGAACAGGAGAAGGCTGTCCATTTTATAGATTCTGGTTCCATTTTTACTTGATGGAATCCACTATTGAGATTGAATTTTGAAAACCATTTCGCATTTTGAATACGATTTATAAGAATTTCTTTAGACGGAATTGTATATCCATCTTCAACTGTATTATCATTTAAACGTTTAAAATTGTAAACCATTCTAGATTTACCTCTTTTTTGTTCGGAAGATTTATTTACTATGAAAGCAGGACTCTTGTGAGGACTTTCACTTAGAGATATTACTTTTAGTTTCAGAAGATGATCAATATGAATTCGACATTCTTCATGTTCCCAATTATTGAACTGTATATCTTTAGTTTTTATAATTAAATCAGGATTGATTATGTTTAATTTACAAGTAACAGGATCACGATCCCAAAATTTTGTAGGATCTTCTCCTATTATACTAGTTTTATTTAACCTATCCAAAATCTGTTGGATATTATCAAAAGTGATTGTTTTGGATATTTTTATGGATGAAAAAGAGTCCATAGTGTCATCTGGATAATAATCTATGAATTCTAAATTCTCTTTCATACAATCACATTTTTCTAAGGATTTGGGGCTTGTACATGAACATTCATCAGAGGATTGTCCTATATAGCTGTCTCCACTAATTATGGGTGACATTTGTGTTTTATCACTAATAATAACATAATCTTTGTTTATAGTGATAGTTCTATTATGGCCTAAAATAAAATCTAGACCAATAATCATGCTTTGTTTTGAAGGGACTAAATTTTCTACACGCATGGTTTTAAGATGTATTTTATTGCCAAATAGGTCACAATTTGTACTAAATTGAAGAGAAATATTGTTTATCTCTTCATCGTTTATCATTACTAATCCAAACATAGTTCTTGTTTTTTGTATATGTTTACTTTTAGTAATCATATATGAAGGTACTTTTGTTTTACAGACGACTGTCTCAGAACATCCTGTGTCTAAGAGGGCCTGTATGATTTCTTCTTTAGCAGGGTTTTTGTTTTGTTTTGGAAAATTTAATTTTACCAACACTTTCACAAATATTAGTTGCTTTTCATTGCAAACTAATGGGATACATTTTGTGGTTCCCATCATGTTGTTTTGTATGTTTTTTGAGATGATACTTGTTCCAGAATCTTGAATTATTTGTTCTAGACGAAGAATTTTTTCTTCGAGGTTGTTTATTCTGGTTTCTAAGATTGAAGTCCTAGTGTCAATTAGATTTTTATCTCTTATATTTTCTTTTTGTTCTAAAAAAATTGGTATCTCTTGTATTTTCAGATTTGTTGTAATACACTTAATACAAAAGTTTTTGTAGCATAAACGACAATGAGCCCTTTGAGATTTATGAAAATATCTATCACAATACTGGCAGGGAATAGATGTTGGTCCTGAAAAGTATTGTAATGTATGAGGACATATATTTGTTTCAGTTATATTCATTAGATAATATCCAGAATCATCTAATATTTCGCCCAATTCATTATATTTGTCATTTATTTCGAAATTGTATTCTTTGGGGTAAATTTGTATAAATTCATTATTTGTGAAATCATTTATTAAGTCATAATTTTTGGGTTGTTTTTCTAAATTAATTTCATCATTGTATTCTGTTATACTAACTACTAATAATATTTCAGAATCAGTAGATACATCTTCGTCGATTGGAAGAAGATTCATGTGGCAAGATTTGATGAGCTCTGCTTCTTTTGTATAAAGATTTGCAATGTTTGGACAATCTCTTGAGAAATGTCCAGTTTGACTACAAGCATAACATTTTAGTGTTTGTTTGTAATTTTTATTTCCTCTAAATTTCCTAACGTGTCTGTCAGGGTTTAGAGTGGGTTTCCTAGAATTTGAGGATCTTATAGTATAAGTCTTTCTAGAATTAGTAGGTCTTTGTACATTCGATTGAGACCTATGACTATAAACTTGGCTATGTCTAGGTTTTCTTCTGGGCATATATTTTTTGTTAATTTTAGTTTGATTGTATTATTGTGGAGTGTATATTTGTTTACAAATTCCAGAATCAGAATTTTTTAGTTGTTTTTGTATTGCAATATGTGTGCAAGTGTCTTCCATTACTTTCATAATATGTTGTATTCTTATTGAGAGGTTATTTAGCATGGGAGTTACCTTATTATTTTTCCAGGATTCTCTAATTTTCTGACCTAATTTTCCTGGAAGTTTGAGAAACATTTTTTCTCCAACACTTATATCATGAAAACATCCAGCTATGGAGGCATACATGAGATAATCTTGTAAAAATTCTTTTATTTTTCCAAAATATGTTATAGACAACCTTTCTAGATGTCCTAAATAAATTTGTTATATGAGTGTATTCCCATCATTTGCAGATTGAGAAGTGAGTAATCTTTGTATTAGAGAGCAAAAATTGTAAATGTTAGGACCTAGTTCGATCACTAATGTATTTAATTCTGTTGGATAATTTTTTTTAAAAGATTCCTAACATGCTCTGGCTATATCGCCTAAGTAGGTTTCACCTTTGGCAATCATGTCTTGTGAAGACTGAACTTCTTTTTCATAATGGATAGCATAATCACGGATTACAGTTGCAGTCCACTGTTCAATGTATGTTGGTAATAATTGGGGGTCAATTCCTCCTATGTTTAATAAAAGATTAGGCAATAGGAAATTTGGTTCTATTGGGAGCCTCTTTCCATGCGTTGTATATTGATTATATGTAAAAGTGACATTTGTTGGGGATTCTCTAGGTATGAATCCAGTAGAATAACTTTGTGTACCAACATGTTCTAACTGATAACTGTTGGGGTTTACTGATCCTACACTTGTATTGACGAAACCTATTGTAGATAAAGGTTCTGATATTACTGAAGAGCTATCTTCTTTATTTAAACACAGGCTATCAAGAAAATCATTTATGATATCGTCTGTTTCATCATAAATATTTTCAATATTTGTGTTTGTAGAGGAATTCCAAGATCCTTGTCTATACATAGCTATAATTGCCTGATGATGATTCCATTCTTCATCAGTTATTTCATCATTGTCATCTTCTTCGTATTGTATGATATTCATCATGGAAATGTGTTCGTTATCATGAATGGCTGAAGTGCTATGCCTATTTTCGGTTGACCTATCCTGTTCTAGGTCAAGTCGTGGTATATTTGTGTAATCTACAAAACTTAAACTAAGTCCTCTAGACATGTTATGTAAAATAGCAGATGAAGGGGCTGTAATTGGATTATTTTCTTCTCTGGGTAAATGTGTTTGCCATAAATGTCTTTCATTTCTCCTTGTGAAGGCTTGGGCAGGTAAGAATTGTGTACCATAAGAGCTAATGGCTTCCTCTAATGGTCTAGTATTTATTCTATACATAGAAGAGATATGGTTACTTATTCTTCCTATGAAGGTTATGTCTAAATGTAGATTTTCACCCATCCAATTGGGTCCAAAACCTTTCGTTTGTACTTCTAAATTTATATGATTTATAAAATCTTGTAAAGTTAATGTGAAATTTGGAACAAGATAAATAAGGGAAAAGGGTTGATTTAAATCTACCTCTAAAATCCCTATTACATTTTGTGAATCATTATTCTGGAATCTTGAATTGTGTAGAACTATCAATGCTCTAGCTCCAATCATATGTATGACTAAGGATCTGACTCCAATGGTAATTAATCCCATGTGGACATATCTTCCTTGTTGATTTTGTAATTGTCTACCTGTTTGTGGAGATATTAGAGGAATTATCTCATAGGTGTTGTCAGGGAGATGAAAATCTTCTATTCTCCGATATGACGTGGCACGAGAGTAGTGTGTGATGTGGAACAGTGTAGCGTAAAAGGAAATTAAAAAGAAAAAAAAGGCACGAATTGGGAACAGAATAGAATAGGGGTTTTCTGGAGTTAGGGTTTACGAAATTTGGGCCATTTCATGCATTGTGGAAAAAATTGAAGGTGTAATTGACATCAAATTGGCAGCTATTTGGGATTGCAGGTGCACAAACCATTTGTTTTTGTCGTTGATTGCATTCTTTGTTGTTGGGACGGTGGGGTTTAGGGTTAGTGGTTGAATGTTGTGTGTGGTTTAATTTAATGGTGTTTTGGGTATTCTGAAGGAGATGGGTTATGCCAATGTGAAGGAGATGTGGTATTCCACCCACGACCCAGATACAGAACCAGGAGAAGAAACGCTGTGGTTATGTGACCCACACGAACAAGACGACCACAAATGACTAAAACCATGCGACATTTCCCACTTCACTCGCCACCTTACCCCTGCAACAAATCAGCTTCCCGGCGAAAAAATGAAGAAGAAGATGAAGATGGGAATTGGAAATTAGGGCTTTTTGAATGTGGATAATCAATTCAAATAGGGCATGCCACGTTATCCACGAATTGCCACTGTACAATTATTTTCCTTGACACGTATCCGTTCTGCAATGCCACATCACTGATCTATTAACAGCGTTTCTGAAAACTTAACGGGATGGACCACATTGATGCAAATTAACTAATTTGGGTACTAAGTAGATGCAAAGTTAAAAGCAGGTACCATTTAGACATATTGGGACAAAACTGGGTACGTTGCGACTAATTATACATTTTTTAAATAAAGAAAAATTATATTTGTAATGATTAAGTCAATATTCATCTAATATTTTGATTATTATGCACTTTTATAAAATTCAAGCTATATTAATTATCTTTATCGAATACTTTGAGAACACTAGTTAGTAAAATTCCTCTATCAAAACTACCAAATTATTATGAAAGCACAAATTTAAATAGTATTTTATTAAGGTTTTAAAGGAAAACAATAGATCATTACTAAAAATTATCATATTACATCAAATTTTTCTTGCAAATTTGTTAAAAAAGTTGTAAGAAAAAACTTTATTCTGCTTTTTTTCTAAGGATATCCTTAGAAAAAATTATAAAATTTATAAGTATTTCCTACATCTCCTCTAATTGTTACTTCTAAAAGAAACTAAAGAAACTTAATACCCCACTGATGGATGGATGCTATTGTGAGTGCCCAACAATTAAAGATCTATAACATGCATAGTCCAACTAGTACATCAACTTTTCAACAAAAAAATATGCAAATCAACTCATTCTAAAAAAATCATTGATAAAACAAAACTTAGCAAAGCTCAAATATTAAACATTCAAACAAAATACAATTCCTAGAAACCAAAATCTAGCGACTAAATTACCTTCACGTCCATATAGTCTATCTTAAGATTTTATAAAAAAAACATAAATAATATCCGTGAGGGAATTAAGTTCCTTTCCTCCAAGAGACTCTATATCCAAACAAACTATTCAAGATTAAGGTACCCATAGCAAAATTATCCAAACATAGAAAAATTTTAATATGAGTTTAACCAAAATGAAATGATTACTTTTCTTAACTAACCCAAAAAACTAATGACAAATTAAAGAAAAAGAAGTAAATAAATAATCTTGAGGGTAACTAAATACTTTGTTTGAAAATTTGATTGGTGAGGATAGATCTTTAGCTCTTTAGTTATTGGTGATTAAATTATGAAAAATGAGGATAGGAGGAGAAAAGATTAGAGAAAAGAGAGAGAGGAACGTATGAGGGAAAGAGAAACGGAAATAATGTGAAGAGAATGTTGTATTTATAATTGTATTATATAAAATTATTATTTTATTGCTATATATTAACATTCATCAATAAATTATATTATTTGTTAGTATCAATTACATTGCACAATTGTTATTAGTTTATGGATAATACATATTAGGTTTCTGATGAACGGGTTTATGGTGGGTTAGATTGTTTAGTGAATGGTCGATGATGGACTTGAATTTAGTAATTTGTTGAGATGTTCCTAGTTTTTGCTGGTAAGGATATAAAACTAATACCTTACCAGTAAGTTTTTATGATTATGTAAAATTATAGTCACGTTTTGGAATAGCCTACCGAAAAGAGAACATTATCGTCTCACACGCATTTCTAGAAAGATGGATCCTTCATTGATTCTAGGGTTTTACAAGTGAATGATAAGGTATGCTTCCACATTTCGCTCTTTGGAATATTGGGAAATTGCTCAATTAATTTAGGATTATTTAATATTTTATATGATTGATCTTTATGATGCATAATCTAACTATTGGTATCAGAGCATGTTAGATTTGTAATTAAATTTTAGTCCCTAATTGGTATGTTGTTAATGTATTTTATTTTATTTCTTTGATACAATGTAGGCTGAATTTTATCTTATGTTAATTATTTGTTGTATACCCTATCAGTTTTAGATATCTTTATAACACAAGTTTGCATTGTCATTTATTTCTTAATTATGTTTCTTATTTATTTAAGATTCGGAACCCTTAGGCGGGATCATAATGAATGAAAAGTTATGTATTATAGGCATGCATGTTTGACCGTGTATTCAAAAAAATTAAATTTTTATTGCATTATAATTGTGCATATTAGATGTTTCTTTGTCGTTTTGATATCGGCTTCTTTGCTTATGCAATTGACTTCAGTCAAAACTTTGAATGAGACAAATTTTGAGGGAAAGAATCTTTGGACTTGTATTTGACAATTACCAATATGGACTCTTATTTGAGAGAAGAAGAGCCTCTAGCTCTTACTCTTGAGTCCATTATTGTCTAGAGAGCTTCTCGTGAGAAATGGAAAAATTCAAACACTAAACCGATTGTGTATAATGGTGTTGAAATACACCCTGAAGAAGTCTATATGGTTCAACTTGATGGCTTTGCTAAATAAGGTAAAAAAACATTTGGTTTGTAGGTTGAAAAAGTTTATTTATGGGTTGAGACAAGCTTCTATTTGAAATTTGACCGAGTGGTCATTTCTTTTGGCTTTAAGAAAAATGCCTCAAAGTGCATTTGCGTGAAGACTAGTAAGAGTCAATTCACTATTCTTGTCTTATATGTTGATCATATTCTTCTTACTAGTAGCAGTGTTGAACTTTTGCTTGAAACAAAATATTTGTTAAATAACCACTTTAATATGATGGACCTTGGTGATGCCTCTATTGTTTTAGGCATTCATATTTTTTCATGACAAGTCATGTGGCATTCTTGGATTGTCTCATAAAGGATACATTGATAAAGTCCTAAAAAGGTTTAACATGCATTCTTGTTTGCACTTGTTAAAAAGGTGACAAACTCTCTAAATCTCAATATCTTCAAAATGATAGATAATGATAGAGTTGGAATGGAAAAGTTCCATATGCTTTCGCTTTTGGTAGTTTAATGTATGCTCAGGTTTGTACTCGTCCTGATATTGCTTTTGCTGTTAATGTTGTAGGGAGATATTTGATCGACCTAGGTTTGGGTCATTGGAAAGCCTTTAAAAAGGTCTTTAGATATTTGTAAGGAACCAAGGATCACATGTTGACCTATAAGAAGTTTGATAAACTTTAGGTCATTGATTATTTTGATTCTAATTTTGTTGGTTGCCTTAAATACTGAAAATCTACTTTCGGCTTTGGTTTTATGATGGCAGGAGAAGCTATTTTTTGGAGAGTGCTAAACAAACTCTTACAATTACGCATACCATGGAAGCAATATATTGCTTGTTATGAAACACTTGTCATGCTATGTGGCTTCAAAATTTGATTTCTGACTTTCAAATTGTTGAAAGTATTTCTAGGCCACTTATAATATATTTTGACAATACTGTTGCTGTCCATTTCTCTCAAAACAATAGAAGTTCTACTCGCTCAAAGCTTTTTCGATATAAAATTTTTTGTTTGTTAGGGAGAAAGTTTTGGATTTTCAGACCCAGATTGAACATATAGTGTTGTTAAGTTTTTTTGATATACTGGATTAGTGAGAGTCTGAGATTTACACTTTATACTACTATGATTTTCATGAGATGTAAATTTATCAATGATGTCAATTTCATTACATCTCTGTCAGCATATAAAATGGATGAACCATTTTGGGATCACATATTTATTATGTTTGTTTTAATTTTATTTATTATCCATTATTTATGAAATTTAGGCATATGTTATGTATCCTTATCAGATATTATCTTTGCAATTCATGTTTATATTTCTTATTTGGTATTTGTGGTTGTATTGTACAATAATTGGTATAATTTATTTTTTTATTAATGTTATCCAAATTCGAGAATGTTGTATTTATAATTTTATTATATAAAATTATTATTCTGTAATTTATTATTGTTATGAATTAACATTCATCAATAAATTATATTATTTGTTAATATCAATTACATTGCATAATTGTTATTAATTTATGGATAATACATATATTAGATTTCTGATGAATTGTCCATGATGGTTGGATTGTTTTGTAAACAGTCTGTGATGGAGTTGAATTCAGTAACCTCTATTGAGAGGTCTCTTCTCTTTTTTGGTAAGAATATAAAACTAATATCCCATTAGTCAGTTTTTATGATGATGTAAAATTATAGTCACATTTTGGAATAACCTACCCGAAAGAGAGCAATATCATCTCACACGCACTTCCAAAAAGATGGATCCTTTATTGATGATGGGGTTTTACAGTTGAATGATTAGGTACATTTCTGCATTCTATTATTTGAAGTATTGAAAATTTGTTCAATTAATTTAGGGTTTATTAATCTTTTGTATGCTTGATTTCTAGTACTATGCGTAATCAAATAGAAAAGAGAGGAGGGTTGGAAACAAAAGGAAGGTGTTTTAAATAAGAAACAAAACTCGTCCAACTTCACTAAATGACTTTCATAACTCTTATTTGAATTGTTCCTAAAATCTTGTCAAAGAGTTCATATCCTTTATGATAGGCAATATGGTTGCTAAACAATACAGCATAACCAGAAAATACGTTGTGGATAATAGGTAGTCTAACAACAATTTTAATTATCGAACTTAGGGTATTCGTAGGGCTCACATTTGCAAATCATATTGATTCTAAAATATTTTAAAGAAAAATATTTGGGTAATTTTTGTAGTTAAGTATAATGATGATAAGGTGTACGACCAGAAAAGGTTACACGTAAGTGGGAATTCTTAATGTTTTATTATTATCTTTGTGAAATGCAAATATCTTTTGATTTTGACAGGGAAATTTTCATTGGTAAATAGTCATATTGTGCACATATATAGTTGGATAGATGCATCTAATTGTTACCTCATAAAGTTAAGTATATGGTTTAATCTTAGCAGCAGTTGGGACTCATTCAGAGTGTATAATATATTTTAAACAATGTTCTTAAGTGCGAATGATGAAAGAAGATGAAGTGGCAAGTATTCACATAGTCTGATCATGTTAAATCGTTCGCCATTCAAATCACTCTTAGATTAGATTATCACATCGTAATAAATGTATAATAAGTAATTTACTGCTCCGTATATAGTATTAGTAATTATATATGAGGTGACCATTGGTCCTGTATAGCCAAGGATTTTGATGTGGTGAAGGTGAATAAAACGCTTCTTCAGTCTGTCAATTCAAAAGCAGCTATTACTAATAATTACTTAAATGTCTAAGTAATTACCCGAAGTCACACATTCAAATTTTCTTAATGAATCTATTCAAGGCATTCTCCTTTGGCTCAGGGGAAGGCTCCATTTCCAAGTAACAAACCGTGTTCTTGATCACCACTCCATGACCAAAAGTAACAAAAATCTCCACCTTGTCTTCGGATCTTAAATCCTAAATTTGACATTATGCTATGCCAATCTTCATCGTTAAGGGTTGAATGATACAACTTTAATTACAGTGGTTGACAGTGGCTTATGAAAGTGGTACCCCTTTCTTTACTTTAAAGAGTGGTTTACACAGGTTGAATGATACAAGCTGGAAGCAAACAACATGAAGAACCAAAGCGGCGGGTGTAGATGCTCGGGAAGGAACGGGAGCTGAAGCAATATAAATTGATCAACGAGTAGGAAGACTTGGAAAAAGGTGACTAAAACTAATATGCCTATCAACTACTATGGTGGTCATCATCGCTATGGCATGCACTGTGGCATGTTCTATGGTGCCTAGCCTATGTTGCTGGCCAACTACAGATCGATAGTGAGATTATGATGCTATGCAGTTATGGATGCTGGTAATAGAGATTCTGATCTTTGTTATCGGGAGTAAGATCCAGAATTTACTTCAAGTAGGGATCCTAGTGTTAGTGGTGATCAGAGTTTTGTCTTTCGTGATCGTTAGGAAGAGGCGGATGTTAGTGATCTATATTTTTATGTTTGGGATTGAAAGATTCTGATGTTCGTAAGTGAGACCCAGAACCTCCAGTAGCACCAGCAACAACAAATAAGCTACCACTTGATGCAGTCTTTCGATCTTTTTGGGTTGCATGTCCAATGCAATGTTTTTTGTAATTGAGATGGATTGGTCTTCACTATCGTGCCTCTTCCATCCCTTCGGTCCTCGCTCTAACTTAGAATTTATAGCATATAGGCTACCTACGGTTTCCCAGCAAGAACATTAGGAATAGTCCAGGATGCAGGATAAGCGTTGTTAATGACTGAATTGCGTAAGAGAATCTTTATTAACAGCACAACTCATCTTCCACACCAGTAGTCAGTCTTCTCTATAAGCAATTCTCAATGCCTATAGTATCCGTCTTTCAATCAATCTACAGTGTGTGGCTAGCTTATTGTTAATCAATAATCCCATTGTAGGCTTTTTCGTTCCGTAAACTACACTCGCTATATGTTTATGCGATCCCTCTTTCTGAAGCATTGAGCAAGGCAAAAAAAAAAGTAAGCCATTGAACTTTAGAAAGACAAAAGATTTGCGTTGGATTTCATGAAGAAGGAATGTGCTACAAATAAAATGAGTATGAAAGAAGTATTAAAATCAAGAGATAAATATCTCTGGAAGAAAGTAGATGTCCAAGTGAAGAAAGAAAAAGAAGATGATGTTGATACTAATATTCACAAAAGTTTCAATGTCACTACAATGAAATCCACATCGGACAAAGAAAAAGAAGATGATGTTGACATAAGAAGAAATATAAAGGATGATGTCAAATTGAAGAAAGATATGATGTCATGGAAGAAAGAGAAAAACAAATATTACAAGCACAAAAAGAGGAGAAAATCAAGCATCAAAAGATGGAGAATCAAATCTGAAGATACGAAATTTAAATAAACAAATATTAAGCAAGGAGAAATATTGAGAATATTACTTAATATCTTTCTTATTTAAATTAGATTTCAGAAAATATTTCAATTTTATAGATATGTTTCAGTTTTAGAAATTAGTTATTATTTGATATTAGAAGTGAGATATTCTAAATATTTTATACTTGATATTTGTTATATTTTCAACAGTATGGTTGTATTCGGTCGTGTCGGCCTAGGTCTAAATTCGATTAAGTCGTCCCCGATCGATATTTGGCTGAATTTGGTCGAGTTGGCTCTGATATAAATTTTGTCGACTTCGGTCTGGTCTATAGTAGTTTATAGTTAAAAATTTTAGTGTTTATTTTACCCTGTTTCTTGATGCGAGCATTATTACCTTCTTGGCTAGAGGTGTCAATTTAACCCAGCCCATAGGGTTTGGCCCTGGCCCATATGGGCAAGGGCCAAAAAAGTCCACATTGAAAAAAAGCCCCCAACAAAGAAGCCCATTGGGCCAAAAACCCTACAAAAGCCCTATGGGCTAGGGCCAACCCATGGGCTTTCATCTTGCACATGAAAAATATATTATTTTCTAAAGTATATTACTATTTGTGGGACAAGCCCAAAGAACTGGACAAGCACGACAACCCGAATAGGTCACCCAGACCTGCCCGACGACCTCGACAAGAACGACGACTCGAACGGGCCCGATGATCAAAACAAGCCCAACGACCCGAAAGGGCCCGACGACTCGGACGACCCGAACGGGCCCGACGACCCGGACGAGCTTGACAACCCGAAAAAACCCGAAAATACGAACGGGCCCGACGACATGAACGGGCTTGACGACCCGAACGGACTTGACAACCCAGACCGGCCCGACGAACCGAACGGGCCCCACGACCCAAACAAGCCCGACGACCTGTATGGACCCGAAGACCCGGAGGGGTCCTACGGCCTAAACCGGCCCGACAACCTAGACGGGCTAAAATAGCCGAATGGGCCCAACGAGCCGGATGGTCCCGACGACCCAAACGGCCCATACGACCTAGACGGGCCCGACAACCCAGACGGACCCAACCACCCGAACAGGCCCAACGATCTGAACGGGCCCGACGACCAGGACGGGCCCGACAACCCGAACGGAACCAATGACCCAAACATGCCCAACGACCCTAAAGGGCCACACGACCTATATGGACCAGATGACCCGGACGGGCCCGACTACCTGAGTGTGCCCGACAATCAGGACGAACCCGAAAACCCAGATGAACTCGACGACTTGAATGGGCCCGACAAACCGGACGGGCTTGATGACCCGGACATGCCATATTACACGGACGAGCCCAACAACTTGGACGGGCCCGACGACCTTAACGGGCCTAACAACTCGGACGAATCCAACGACCTGGACGAACCCGACGACCTGGATGACCCCACGACCTGAATGGGCTCGACAACCTGGACGAACCCGATGACCCTGACGGGCCCAACGACACGGACAACCTTGACAACCCGACAACGACATGGAGGGGCCCGACAACCTAAACGGGCCCAACAACCCGGACGGGTCCAATAACGCAGACGTGCCCAAAAATCCGAACGGGTCCGACGACCCAGATGACCCAAATGGGCCCAACGACCCATACTCGCCTGATGATCCAAACAGGCCGAATGACCCGAAAGGGCCCAAAGAATCGGACAAGACCGACGACCCGTACAGACTCGATGATTTAGACAGGCCCAACGACGCGATTAGGTCTGATGATCTAGACATGCCCAACGACTTGATTAGGCCTGTCCGTGTTGTTGAGCCATCTGGGTTGTCAGGCTCGTTCGAGTCGTTAGGCTTGTTTGGATCATTAGGCTTGTTCACGCGAATGGGCCCGTTCGGGTAGATGGGTTCGTTTGGCTCTTCGGACCAGTTCGGGTCGTCGTTCCTGTCCGGGTCGTCTGGCTCGTTTGGGTCGTTCGACCTGTCTGGATCATCGGGATCGTCCGGGTCATTGGCCCCGTTTGGGTTTTCGGACTTGTTTGGGTCTTTGGGCCCGTTTAGGTCATCGAGCCCTTCTGGGTCGTTGGTTCCGTCCTTGTCATCGGGCTCGTTTAGGTTATCGCGCTCGTCCGGGTCATCGCTAGTCCGGGTAGTCGGGCTTGTTTGTGTCGTTGGGCCCATCCGGGTCATCGGGCTCGATCGAGTCGTTTGGCCTGTCTGGATCATAGGGCCCGTTTGGGTCGTTGTGTCCGTTCGGGTCTTCGGGTCCGTTAGGATCGTTGGGCAAGTCTGGGTGGTGGGGCCCGTCTAGGTCGTAGGGTCCGTCCGGGTCGTCGGTCCCATCTTGCTCGTCAAGCCCGTTCGTGTTGTCCGGCGCGTTTGGATCGTCGGCCCCATCCGGGTTGCAGGCCCGTTCGAGTCGTTGGGCCTGTCTAGATCATCGGGCCTGTTTGGGTCGTCAGGCCCGTCTGGGTCGTCGGGCTCATGTGGGTCGTCGGGCCCGTTCGGCTTGTTGGGCCTATCTGGATCATCGGCCTGTTCGGGTCTTTGGGCGCGTTAGGATCGTTCGGCCCGTCCGGGTGGTTGGGCCCGTTTGGCTCGTCGGGCCTGTCCGGGTTGTCGGGCCCATCTTGGTCGTCGGGCCCATCCTTGTCATCGGGCCCGTCCTGGTCATTCTACCCGTCCGGGTTATCGAGCCCGTCTGGATCGTCGAGTCCGTCTGGGTCGCTCGACTTGATCTTTGACTCTTTCTTAATGTAGTATTATTTGGGGGCTAACCCACCTTAGCCCTAGCCCTAACCCACTAGAGAGGGAGCTTTGGGGGTTGGGACTTTTTTTTTGCCCCCTCATTTGGGAGCCCCCTAACAGGGGCTTTATGAAGAGTGGGTCAAGGCTGGCCCGTGGGTTAGTGGCTAAATTGACACCTCTATTCTTGGCTGTCATTGAGTTATTTATAGTCTTTCCTTTCTAACTTTTGAGAATTTTTTCCTTGTAACATTGTTAATTATGTAGCAAGAAAAAAACAGTTTATTTTCGATATTGTCTTCTTAATTGCCTATTAGTTTTTGTGGTTGGTTCAACAAACATGTTATATTATCAGGATAGCTCCGTAGCCTCGTACCTTAATTAAAATGAATGAACACACTTAAATATCATCTTACATTCCTTAATTATGTTCACCCTCTACGTCTTAGTAATAATAAAATTATTACTATAATAAAGTTCATGTACAGGAACAACTTTTTCGAGATATAACTAAGCAAGATTATCTACTAAGTCCACATAAATTTAAAGTAAAATATGCTTTATTTAGTCAGTTTAATGATATAAAATATTGTCATGATTGTAATGACCATAATCTGGGATTCAATTTGAGTATATGATATTTGTTAAGCCTCTTTATAAACATTTGAAGCTTTTAATTATTTCTCAGTTTTTCTTTTAATGCTCTTATATTTTTGTGAGGTTATGTTGGTTTAAAAGTTCACGATAAACTGACTCCTAAAAGTTACTACTTTTTTTATTCCCTTACGTGTCACTAGTAGGTGGAATTTTGAAAAGAATTTTGATTTATTATTTTAATTGCTGATGTGGCATTGAATACGCGTTGGAACTTAAATCGGGAGAAAAAAAGGGACTAGATTTTGAGTTTGTTTCGTGTGTCTTGCTTAGAGAAAATCGTTCCTGCCTCTCACCGTCATCTTTTGTTTTCATACACACAATTGGAACCGAGACTCGGAGAAAAAGAAGTGACTAGGGTTTCATTAGAAAGAAAATGGCTTTTGGGTTTGCTTCGTCTCTCTTACTCGGAGTAAATTGCCCCCTCCCCTCTCGCTCATCGTCGTAGATCGTCGGACTATCGTCACTCCAGGCCAACATAGGATCTCGCGTTCTGTTGTCGTTGCGTCGATGATGACCGTTTTCCCCTGTCACTACTAGCGTGAGGTCATGTTTCTCCATCTCTGTTTCATTTTTTAATGGTGTGGTTTGGGTTCTGATAATATTCACCACCTAAAGAGTGAGCATGCCTCTTCAACTTTCAAGCATCCATCTAATGTTCCATGTAGTTGGCCCCAAATTGGATAATTTTATGTCTCTATGCTAAATCCTACTTTTTAAGTTCTTGTAATTTTTGTAGGTGGCCAAAGAAGAATTATCGCGTGAGTGTGGTTATCGATTGGAGGCAATGAATCAGAAGTTGTACCAAGATCTTCTTGATGGGGTTGAGCGATTTTATTTTCCAATAGTTGTGGATGCTATTTCAAGTAGAAGAGTATTAACTATCGAGCTTGTTTATAGTAATTATAAGAACTTTAACCACTTATTTTTTATGCATTTTTCTATACATCTTTACATGCAGTTTTTTGGTACCATAACTTGCATAGCCTGTTTACACACTTAAGTGATTTAAGAGAATAAAAACATTTGTGGTGTTCGATGCAGTTGCATATCCTGTTTAGATGACAATGCTTTCAACATATATGTAGTAATTATTTGTGTGGAAGATATAGTTTTCCATATTGGATAGCAGATTTTCCCTGTAGATGCTCCTACTTTATCTCACATAATCTAATTTGGTAGCCATTTACTCAAAAAAAATTTGTAATTCATTAAAAGTAAGAAGAAATGTATGTTAACTATAAGAAAATTTATGTGATTAATTATATAATTATGTTTGGAGAAATTATCACCTTCAATCAGACACTTTTATGAACACAAATTTGTCCATGTTTTTAATCATTCTTTGGTACTTGTGGAGAGATGCTACTTGTCCTATTCATTGAACAAGGGATGATTTCCTTATTACTTCAACTTTTTGGTTCAGTTGGGGGAAAAATATTTATGAATTCTTAATTGCTTATTTAGTTTGATAATCAAACTGTTTAGAACATTCAGATCAAATAAATAGAATGATATTCTTGTGAATTAAATATTTTGCTTATCTTGCCACATGAATTACAATTGAAAAAGTGGCATCACTGGACCAGGAATTACAATTGCTTATTCTTGTGGATTTTTATTATTGTTTATGATGCATAATTGATTAGATTCTAGCATGTGTAAATGGTGATTGTTTTATAATAATTTTCATTTTGTTTTCTTGCATTCAATGTTAAAGAAAGTGTAGTACATTGCATCCATTGGGTTCTTTGGTGAAAAGGAATAGCGGTGTTGAGGTAATTAAAGTTGAGGATTAAGTGGTTGATTAAGTTTCTTGTGTAATTTTTGGATTTGAGTTAGAAAAAAAATAAGCATCAAGACTGTGAGACTAAAAGATAGCAAGAAGTAGTCATTAATAGAAGAAATAATAATATATCTTTTAAATTGTATTTTGCCCTACTTGTATTTCATACTAACAATGGCTCTTCGAGTCTTTGAGCTTTGCATTAGAGGAAATGAGTCCAAAGTAATAAGATAATATTCTTGTAAGCAGTAAGGTGTGATGATCTTACTTGCCACTCTTTATACAATCTTTGAATTTACTGTGTATATTTAGATTCAAACATGGTATTGCTCCTGCATTTTGGTGAACATTGGAATAAATATATAATCTCTTAAAATGCAATGTTGTAATCTTTTGGAGGTAGAAATGTCAATAGATTTTTTAGTCCAATTGATTAAACTGAAACTTAGACAATTAATTGTTGAATGTGCAGGAGTTTTGGATAATGATTTTGTTGACATGGTGATTCATTAGCGGGAAGGCAACATTTTGGATGCATGTAGCTCATTATATTTTTTCATTCCTATTTCTAAATTCAAGAACAAGTATGATAATTCACGAGGTGGATTTCACAGAATTTGATAAATATATTAAGACTTAGACTAATTTGACGTATATATTGTTATATTTTTTTATTTTGTAAATTGAATTGATATAATTTTGTGATATTCTTGTAATTAGTAAAGACTCTTACTGTGTGCAAAAACTATTGGTGTAATGAGCAATCACATACCAAAGACCATTATTGTGTGCAAAAACTAATACTCAGCTCAACACTTAATATATCAAGGGTCAGCAATTAATAGTTCCAGAGTTATGATGTTTGTCGTATGGGAGTTGACCAATTATCCCACACCAGATTTCATTATGTAGAATATAGCTTCCAGAAACCACAATGATGTGTTTTAATTCCCTGAAACCGGTTTACATGTTGAGTGTTTTACCATAGACCACAAATTGTTACTGTGTGCAAAAAGAACCGCTAAGGTCAACACTTAATATATCAGTGGTCAGCAAACGATAGTTCCAAAGTTATGATGTCTATAATGTGGGAGTAGTGGACCAATTATCTCACACTAGATTTCATCATGTTCAATATGGCTTTTATACACCTTAGTGAAGTGATTTAATTCACTGAAATTGATTTACATGTTGAGTGGCTTACCACAGACCACAAATTGTTATTGTGTGCAAAAAGTACTACTTCGGTCAACACTTAATATATCAATGGTCATCAGTTAATAGTTCCAAAGTTATAATGTTTGTTATGTGGGAGTTATGGACCACAAATTGTTATTGTGTGCAAAAAGTACTACTTCGGTCAACACTTAATATATCAATGGTCATCAGTTAATAGTTCCAAAGTTATGATGATTGTCATGTGGGAGTTATGGACCAATTATCTCACTCCAGATCTAAGCATGTTCAATATAGCTTCCATATACTTTAGTGAGGTGTTTTAATTCACTGAAACTGGTTTATATGTTGAGTGGCTTACCACAGACCACATATTGTTATTGTGTGCAAAAAGTAATGCATAGATCAACACTTAATATATCAAGGGTCATCAATTAATTGTTCTAAAGTTATGATGTTTGGCATGTGTGATTTATGGGCCAATTATCCCACACCAGATTTTATTATGTTTTGAATATAACTTCCATAAACCTTTGTGAGGTGTTTTAATTCCCTAAAACTGGTTTACATGTTGAGTGTCTTACCACATATCAAATATTGTTATTGTGTGCAAAAAGTAATGCGCAGATCAACACTTAATATATCAAGGTTCAACAATTAATTGTTCCAAAGTTATGATGTTTGGCATGTGGGATTTATGGGCCAATTATCCCACATCAGATTTCATTATGTTTTGAATATAGCTTCCATAAACCTTAGTGAGGTGTTTTAATTCCCTGAAACCGGTTTACATGTTAAGTGTCTTACCATAGACCACATATTGTTATTGTGTGCAAAAAGTAATGCGCAGGTCAACACTTAATATATTAAGGGTCAACAATTAATTGTTTCAAAGTTATGATGTTTGGCATGTGGGATTTATGGGCAAATTATCTCACACCAGATTTCATTATGTTTTGAATATAGCTTCCATAAACCTTAGTAAGGTGTTGCAATTCCCTGAAATCGGTTTACATGTTGAGTGTCTTACCACATACCACAAAATGTTACCGTGTGCAAAAAGAACTGTTAAGGTTAACACTTAATATATCAGTGGTCAACAGTTGATAGTTCCAGAGTTATAATGTCTATAATGTAGGAGTTGTGGACCAATTATCCCACACCAGATTTCATCATGTTCAATATAGCTTCCATGTACCTTAGTGAAATGTTTTAATTCACTTAAATTGGTTTACATGTTAAGTGGCTTACCACAGACCTTGGATTGTTATTGTGTACAAAAAGTACTGCGTAGGTCAACACTTAATATATCAATAGTCATCAATTAATGGTTACAAAGTTATGATATTCTTATTCTTTGTGAAAAAAAAATGTAAGTTAATTTACTGACATATATTCTTATATTTTTTTTAATATTTAATTTAATTTAAAAAAATTTAACATTGACTTAATGAAAAAAGGTTACAAATTAATTTAACTCATCTTTTGATGAAATAATTTATTGTAAAAAACATACACAATTTTGCTGATTAATTTTATGAAAAAATATATTCAAAAAAAATTACATTTTTTTACAACAAAAATATACATTACATAAAAAATTGAAAATAAATAACATTAGATTAAACAATAACTTGGTGTTATTTTTGTTTCTCCAACAATTTATTGGCACTGATGTTTACATTAGAAAATCACATTAATTAGGCAATTATAAATATGATAGCGATGTTTTCATTCTATTATCAATATCTAATGTTATTAATCAGTAAGTCACGAACAAGAAAAAATATATAATAATTATGATTTTCATCATGACACCAAGTGGCACCATGCTATAGTAAAAAAAATGTTACACATTCATTGTTCTTAATCTTCTCTAATCTTATACCATTTCAGATTCCTTTTGTCAACTGCATTCTCTGTCCTTTAAAAAAGTCTCTGTTGTATGTTGCATCTTTGCTAAAAAATTAATGGTTTTAACCATGTCACTGATCAAAGGTCGAGTATGTGCTTCCTCCTGAATGCACATTGCTACAATTGCTAGTTTCCTCTACAAGAAATTCCCCGATTCCTTGGAATCCATTCCTTTTAAGTTTGTTCACAACAACCTGCATCAAAGTAACACAACAACAACCTGCATCAAAGCTACTTCTAATATTACTACTTTACTACTAGTATTTAAAATTGATACCTAACTTACCTAAACAGCAAACTCACATTCTAAACAACTTCTAAATGCTAAAAGAATGCTAAAAGCTAATCTAACTATAACCAAAAAATAAGAAATGCAAAATTTCACTATTAAGACATATAAATGCATCTTAGAGTAGGCTAAAGCTAGAACTTCACTAAATCAGAGAAGGAAAATGTAAAACATCTATCTAAACAAGTTTAGAATGCCTATCTTAGCTTTTATTGCAGCAAAACAAAAATTATTACAATAGCAAAACAAGTTTAGAAACCTTGGGAGAAACAAGCGAAAGACCGAGACTTTACGAGAAAATGGAATGCTTGGGAGAACACCCTACATCATTTGATTTTGAATCTCGCATTCCAAAAAGTGAAGAGTGAGGAAAGGGAATCAAGAGATCTGAACATTATGGTTAAAGATAAAATTCAAAGCCTATATATGTTGCCAATTCTCAATTTAGTTCCTTTATATAAAAACTTACGAAATCGTTCTCTGCAAACATTATCAATGTATTTAAAATTTCTTCCTAACTATAAGGAACTAAATTAAGAATCTATAGGACCAAATTAAGAATACATAAAGAAAATTAACTTTGACAAAGGACCAAATCGGTAACCTTTACACCATTATATCTAATTTAGTAAGGTTTTTTAAGAGGATCAAAGAGAAAAATCTTAACAGAAATAGGGGTTGAATTATATTTTTAACCTAAAAAGATTATTTAAAACATTAGAATAACTAAGTAAAGGGATTATCAAGTCCTTGAAATTGCATCCATCGACATCAAGAAAAAGGAAGGCAAGGGATTAGCAGTACCATGGCCACCCAATGGTCATGAAATTTA
>Ga0214543_1000814_pt1 | contig 56618 bp, 39 predicted proteins | sample CNSS2metaG_FD_160094 | JGI IMG/M metagenome (GOLD analysis project Ga0214543, IMG submission 160094) | Root nodule microbial communities from cowpea collected in UCLA plant growth center, Los Angeles, California, USA - CNSS2 | ecosystem: Host-associated > Plants > Roots > Nodule | place: USA...
CCATGCTATTGGATAGATTTAGCAACCTCTCAATCTCAGCAAGAAGAACAATTTGGGTTTGGTTGGAAACCCGTAGCTATTGGATATGGTTGTGGAGGGGTATTTGGAATGGTATTGGGATATCTCATATTCTTCATTCGAAAACCAGAATGGTCAATCTGTTTTATTGAAGCCATTCTTAATCAAAGAATGAGAAAGAAGAGTCACCGAACTAATGCAAATACAAGACAACACAATGAGGATCGTTGAAGAATCTGAAAATCAGTCCAGTGTCTCCACCCAAGCTATAACAGGTAAGAGAAATTTTGCGTTAAATTTCGGAAGTGTGGTGTTACTGTAGATAAACTTGCGTTATTTATGATCCTTAATCTGGTATTTGTGGAACCACAGGTGTCAAGTTCTAGTTCCACAGCGAACACACACCATTTCACCGAGGTCATTCTTCTATCCCATTCCTTTTTTGGCCTCTTTTGAAAGAGGTGTTCCTTGTACTCCTTCGGTTAGTTGTGCGTGTTTTATTAATATTATTATATGTCTGTATATTGAAAACCATAAATATTTTGTTAGAATACAATAAACGAAACATTAAAAGACTTATACTTATACAGTAAAAAGTTTCATTGATTTTGTTTAAATTTCATTTATAATAAGATAAATGTAATATGTGAGATTAACAGAGAAGATTAATATTAATATAATATTAATATGCATTACGATGTAATTATCACTAACATTAAAAAACAAACAAAAGATAAAAGCTTTGGATTTCAAATTTACAAAAACAACATTAATTTTTCTTCTAATAAATCAAATGATAATCATTAAAAATCAAATATACATTCAATTCATTCAAAATCAAATATCTATTCAATTACATCACTATTGAGACTTCAATATGTAATCCACATGGGTACACAAATTTACAAAAGTGTAATTGATTAAAATTTATAATACTTTTAAATTAATTACTAACTATAACCATTATTCTCGATTTCAAAAGTGCATTATAACAACTTTTGAAAGTTTACAATTTCAAAAAACAGTTATAAAACCATTAAATTTGTTACAAATAATTTACTATTTAATTACTTAATCCAACTTTTCCTTGATAATATTTTGGTTTGACCGGTGATTTAGTACTCTAATTGGTTGATTGGTTCATTTTGATCTCTTTATTATTTTTTTCCAATTTAATCCTATAATTTTTTTAAAAAGTTTAATTTGGTCCTGTAATAGTTGAAAAAAGTTCAATTTTTAAAAAAATTTCAATATTTTCAATTTAGTCCCTGTATTTAAAGTTTTGATTCAATTTAGTCATATATTTCTTAAAATGATTAAATTTTGGCCTCTCCAATTTGAGATCAAATTAGTAATTAAGCTTAATTATAACTTATATATACATGTTAAATTTTTATATTTTTTAGAATTTATAAATCAAGTCACTCCACCTAAATGTAAAAAATTTAAGTATTTAGGTGGAGTGTAAAAAATAAAATAATTTAAGTATTTAGATGGAGTGATTTATGTATAAATTATAAAAATTAGTTTAACATGTATATATAAATTGTAAATAAACTTACTTACTAATTTGAGCTCAAATTTGATTTCAAATTTGATGAGACAAAATTGGATCGTTTTAAAAAATAGGATGATTAAATTGAATAGAAATTTTAAATATAAGGACAAAATTGAAATTAGAAAAAAATGAACTTTTTTAAGTAATTGGAAGATCAAATTGAACATCTTAAAAAGTTGGAAGATTCCATTAAACTAAAAAAATAATAAAGGAACAAGAATGAAATTAAACCAACAAATTAGGAAAGTAAATCACAAATAAAGCCTAATATTTTTTTATATAAAAAAATCTTCAGTGAAAGGTCATTGTTAATGAAAAAAATTATTTATACAAAATTTATTTTATTGAAAAAATGTCCAAACTAAATACTCCGTTAAGCCATCGATTTATTTCTTCTAAACCAACATGTTAATCATAACTTTAGTTATTTTTATATTAAGCTTGTATTATGTGCACAAGCCTTAACAAAGAAGAAGAAAAAAAGAACAAAAAGACTTTTCATTTACATATGCTATGCTATGGTTAATATATTATTTCAGCTAGTTTTTAACATTTTCTTTAACTAGTTAAAAAAGTTATATCACTTAATTAGTTAGATTTGTTAAACAACTTCTTTTACTAACTTGTAGTCTTTTAAGTTTACTTAAAGTATTTGTTTAAAGAGTTAAAAATTTAATTAAAAGATTTGAATCTGTATATTTACAGAATTGAATGACTAATTTGGTTTAAAATTTCTAAGAGAGATTAATTTCGTGTTTACATATTAATTTCTAATTTATATATATATATATATATATATATATATATATATATTATTTTCATTCGAAAATTATTTATTAATTTTTTCTTTTAATATTTTCTCTAGAAGATAATGTTGTATTATTATTTTTTTAATATATTCTTTCGTTTATACGTGGGTTTTCATTATTTTCTTATGAAATAAAATTTTCTTATTTTAACCTTTATATTACATTTGTAACGTCCCATTTAATTATTAAACGAAATTAAAGAAAATGTCACGCGATAAAAGCGTAGTCTTGGGGTCCTTAACACAACCCCTACAACCTGGGCACACCACGATGCCAACATAAACCAAATACAATTCTAACAAAGAGTGTAGAGTAGGAAAACATAAAACGATACAGGGGCCGTAGCCCTAAAGAAATCATGGATAAAATAACTCCAGCCCAGATGGCTAAATAGCGGACTCGTCATTCCCTTGTTGACCACGAGAACTCCGCCCATCTACTCCCATCAATCAAATTGATGATCATCGCAAGAAGAACAGCCACATACAATACAACCATGCAACAAAACGAGTAAGCTAGAGCCAACAACATATTCATCATACAGTCAAATATATTTTCATCATCCCATATCTATATAACAACCACGCATGTTATGACTCTTCATTCAATACACTACGACTCGACTCATCCAGATACGTATAACTTAGTCGGATTCAGCAGATGCCCGCACTTATGGTGGATACCTCTGCTTATCTCCGAGTTGCTCATCCCCGAGTTATGTGTTACAAGTGTTACAATGAATCAAATTTCCCTCACTACAAGGTTAGCCCTTAATGAATTTCTGGCCTCCTACTACTCTCCCCACAAGAGTCAGTCCGCTCTAAGTGAGACTAACTGGCTCCTTAGAGTGTCAGGATGCAACCTTAACTTGAATCCTTACCTAGTTATACAGATGGGGCACCACCATGGACACCCACTAACAGGGGCCATGGAATTACGTCCCGACCACTGAAGCGTAGCCCCGGAGGTCTCACCTAGAGACCCCAAGGAATTACACGCTGACATAGACTAACACTCATAAATCAGCAAGGAAAATAATCACATACACTTTGCAGGGAAGATTTATACCAACATCCATAGACAACTCCTGTATATCACATGTCAATCAGTACCAGCTCGTATTACCAACCTTGAGGAAACATCTCCCCTCATGTCAATGTCATGCCATAAAATTACCAACCACCAAGGTTCATCGTTGTTCATACCCGATTTGTGATCGCATACAAATCTAACCACTCATGTAATATTCACATAAGATCATGCCACTCTCACCCATCATCACATATGAATTCCCCCCCTCATCATATATATATATATATATACACACACATTTCAACCCATCAAAACAGATCATCCAAAATAAACACACGTCCCAAACGAAGCGTTGTCTCGCTTAGGACCTCGCTCAGGCTGAGGGGTTTCGCTCAGGCGAGACGTGCTCGCTCAAGCGAGCTCCCCCTTCGCCTAGGCGAGGGCTCGAGAAGGGAACAAAAGCACTCGCGGGATCTCGCTTAGGCGAGACCCCTCTCGCCTGGGCGAGATGCTCGCTCGCTCAGAATCACAGTGGGTCGCCTGGGCGACCATTCGTGGAAAAAGGGCTTAGGCGAGCCTCTGTTAATCTCGCCTAGGCGAGACCAACTCGCTTGGGCGAGTTTATCAGTGCCCGCCACTATTTTCACCTGTAACAGATGCGAAGACATACCACAAGCAACAATCCCACCGTATCATACATCCATATCAACAGGTAAACACAAAAGAGAATCACCAACCACATAAAATAGCATACTCGCACCAAACAAACAGAGGGTTCTAGCTTCCCGTACCTGGAATATGTTAGTACAGGACTCAACAGTAACCACGGGCACCACAACTTTAGGTTATACTTAGGAACTGGAAAAAAACAATGGAGCAGATCACATGATGAGCTCACTACGGATTCTTAGCTGAAACAAACATGAATAAACACTGGAGGAAGTACGAGCAGGGGTTTGAACGGACTTACGAGGAGTGAAAAACTGGTTCAAGCCCACTGGATGCGGAAGGCGGCTGAACCCTAGCAGAGCTCTTTCTCACGGAGTAGAAGGGTGACGGCTGATTTCTGAAAGAGTGAAAGTGAGTGTGGGATTAGGGCAACATGAAAGGCTTTTATCCTGTGGGCCGACCTTTAGGCCCATTACTGTAGGACAGCCCTTAAAAGGAAGCTGAAAAAGAAAGGGGGCCTTACATTCTCTCCAACAAGAAAAATTTTCGACCTCGAAAATAAAGACTCACTAGGTAAACAGATGTGGATGTGATTTTCTCATGTCCTCCTCTAACTCCCAAGTCGAGTCACCCGTCCTCCGATCCCAGATGACTTTAACAAGATTGACGGTATTTCCACGACATTCTTCGACCTTGCTATCCTCAAAAGCGATGGGTGGTACTTCCACGGTGAGGTCTTCCCTGATCTGTATATCTTCGGCTTCTAACACATGAGCTGGGTCAAACACATACTTTCTTAGCTGTGAGACGTGGAACACTGGGTGAAGGTTTGCCAACTGCGGGGGTAAAGCTACCTCATAAGCTATTGGCTCAATCCTCCTTGTGATATGGTATGGACCAAGGAATTTAGGAGAAAGTTTTCTTGAGCAGAGAGCCCTTCCCACGCCCGTGGTTCGGGTCACCCTCAAGAATACATGATATCCCGTTGTAAACTCCAAAGGCCTCCTCCTGCGGTCCGCATAGGCCTTCTGCCTACTCTGAGAAGCCTGCATCTTATCCCTCACCATACTTACCTTCTCGGTGGTCTGCTCTAACAACTCTGGTCCAACCAACACTGCCTCTCCATCTTGATACCAGCAAAGAGGAGTCTTACACCTCCTGCTGTAAAGAGCCTCGTATGGCGCCATGCCAATACTCGCATGAAAGTTGTTGTTGTAGGTAAACTCAATCAAAGGCAATACCTCATCCCAAGCTCCCAGGTGGTCCAGTATGCATGTTCTCAACAAATCCTCTAATGACCGGATCGTCCTCTCAGACTGACCATCGGTCTGAGGGTGATAAGTTGAACTCATGGTGAGCTTGCTACCCATAGCACTCTGTAACGTCTGCCAAAACCGGGATGTGAACCGCGGGTCTCTGTCGGAAACTATGCTCGAGGGCACCCCATGAAGTCTTACTATCTCCTTAATGTACAACTGAGCCAGCTTGGCCATAAACATTCTCAAGTTCATCGCGAAGAAGTGTGCGTTATTACTCAGTCGATCTACTATCACCCAGATGGTGTCATGACCTCTAAAAGTCCGCGGCAGATGGGTCACAAAATCCATGGAGATGATGTCCCATTTCCATACTAGTATCTCCAAAGGCTGTAGAATCCCACCGGGCCTCTGATGCTCCACCTTCGCCTTCTGGCACGTTAAACATGCCGACACGAACTGAGCCACATCTTTCTTCATTCCTTGCCACCAGAAAGTCTCCTTGAGGTCCTGGTACATCTTAGTCATGCCCGGGTGCAAACTAAGACGACTCTTATGTCCCTCCTCAAGAATTAACCGTTTTACCTCCGCATCATCGGGTATACATACTCTGCCCTGAAATCTCAGTATGCAATCATCACTCAAGGCAAAGTCTCTGGCTTCCTCTGATCCAAGCTGTTCTCTAACCCTATTCAGACCGGCATCCAACAACTGCCTCTCTGATCGAGTCCAAGAAGTCACTAGATATAGTAAGGGTACTACACTTAATGGACTCGGACCCCAACTCCACCTGTATTCTCATGTCTCTGAACTTCTCTAGTAGTTCTACCTCTTTTATCATGAGATGTGTCGTGTGTACCGTCTTCCTACTCAGGGCATCTGCCACCACATTTGCCTTCCCCGGGTGATATAGGAGCTCGAAGTCATAATCTTTTAGGAATTCCATCCACCTCCTCTGCCTCATGTTCATCTCCTTCTGGTCAAACAAATACTTGAGGCTCTTATGATCGTTGAACACTCAGAACTGAGCACCATAAAGATAGTGCCTCCAGATCTTCAAGGCAAAAACTATAGCCGCCAACTCCAGGTCATGAGTGGGATAGTTACGCTCATGTACCTTAAGCTGTCGAGAAGCATACGCCACTGCCTTCTTTTCTTGCATCAAGACACAGCCAAGTCCGAGATGAGACGCGTCGCAGTAGACTTCAAACGGTTTCCCCACATCCGAAATTACCAATATAGGAGCACTCGTCAATCTCCTTTTTAGCTCTTGAAAGCTCTCCTCACACTTGTCCGTCCAAGTGAAAGGTTGGTCCTTCTGAGTAAGCAAAGTCAAAGGTGCCACAATCTTGGAGAATCCCTCTATGAATCTCCTATAGTAGCCCGCTAACCCCACAAAGCTCCTGACCTCTGTGGCCGATTTAGGACTTTCCCACTTTACCACTGCCTCGACCTTTGCTGGGTCCATTGCAATCCCCTGGGCTGATATCACATGCCCCAAGAACTGAACTTCATCCATCCAGAACTCACACTTAGATAACTTGGCATACAGTTGCTTCTCTCTCAAAATACCAAGCACCAACCTGAGGTGTTCTGCATGCTCTTCCTGAGTCCTGGAATAGATAAGGATGTCGTCTATGAAGACTACGACAAACTTATCTAGGAAAGGTCGGAAGATCCTGTTCATGTAGTCCATGAACACTGCCGAAGCGTTAGTTACACCAAACGGCATAACCACATACTCATAGTGGCCATATCTGGATCTGAAAGCCATCTTCTGCACATCATTAGCCTTTACTAAAATCTGGTGGTAACTCGATCTCAGATCTATCTTCGAGAACACCGATGACCCATGTAGTTGATCCATCAAGTCGTCGATTCTCGAAAGCGGATACTTATTCTTAATCGTCATCTTGTTCAGTTGCCTATAGTCCACACACAGGCGCGAACTTCCATCCTTCTTATTCACCAACAACACTGGTGCTCCCCAAGACGAAGTGTTGGGTCGGATGAACTGTTTCTCCATCAGCTCTTCTATCTGCTTCTTGAGCTCTACTAACTCTGCCAAGGCCATACGATACGGGGCCATCGACACCGGACCTGTTCCTGGGACTAGATCGATAGAGAACTCCACCTCTCTATTAGGAGACAACCCTGGTACCTCCTCCGGGAATACATACCCAAAATCCTGGACAACCGGTATCATTGACGTTGCCTCTCCTCTCTCTACCTCCATATGTGTGAAGATCATGTAACATTGCTCGCCGTCATGTAGTTCCTTCATAACACCCTGAGAAGACACCAACTCAGGCTCCTCTACGTCGGGAAAAAGCAGCTTCTTCTCTCGATAATCTATCAGAATGCGATTGGCAGAGAGCCAATCCACTCCTAAGATCACCTCCAACTCCTGTAGAGGTAGACAGATTAGATTTACCCTGTACCTGCGTCCCTCTACCTCTACTGGAAGCCTAGCACACAAGGACGACGTCCTAACCAAACTCGACGTCAGAGTAGACACCGCAAGCTCACACTGCAGCTCGCGCACCGGCAGACCCAACCGTTCCACACAAGCAAATGACACAAAAGAGTGTGTTGCTCCAGAATCATACAACACACAACATCTCATCCCAGAAATCACACAATAACCCATAACAAGGTTACCTGAACCTGCAGCCTCAACTCCGGTTATGGCATAGACTCTTCCCGTCGCTTGAGGCCTGTTGCCTTTGTCCCTCCACTGATGCTAATGGGGAGTCTGAACTGGAGGGCGTGCCGCTGCCCTAGCAAGGTTGGGACAATCCTTCTCAAAGTGGCCTTCCTTGTCACAGTTGTTGCACCTACGGTAACCCTCCATACGTGGACAAGCGTACCTCGGGTGGGGTCCTCCACATGTGTAACACCGAACTCGGCCTTGCTGAGGAGAAAAGCTCCTAGACCCCTGAGGCTGATGGTGGGGTCTATCATACGGTTTCCTCCGCTCCTCATGCCTGGGCTTGGACCCAGACGGTCCACCGATCCTCTACGACAGCTGTGGCTGTTGTGGGCACTGACCTTCCACCTCGCGCTTCATCTTCTCCATTACTCTGGCCTTCTCTACCAGAGCAGCATAATCCTTGATGGACAAGGGTGCCACCATCAAGCGAATATCTCCCCTGAGGTCGTTCTCAAACTTACGACATCTACACTCCTCGTCAAGTGGCAGTGTATAGAAGCGGCTGAGGTGCTTGAACCTCTCAGCATATTCCGTCACGGTTTTCCCTCCCTGGGTCAACTGGAGAAACTCCACCTCCTTGGCGTACCGGATGCTGTTTGGGAAGTACTCGGAGAGGAATCTCTCCCTGAAAGCCTCCCATGTCACTGGCTCATCCCTCTCCTCTAGAATGGATCTAGTGCTGCTCCACTAATGTTCCGCCTCTCCCGTGAGCATATAAACCGAGAACGCCAACCTTTTCTCTGCAGGGCACATCTTGGCGTCGTAGATGCGCTGTAGGTCCTTCAGCCATTGGTCTGCGGCGTCAAGACTAGTCTTCCCATCAAACTTCGCCCATTGGCCAACGATTTATTTCTTCTAAACCAACATGTTAATCATAACTTTATTTATTTTTATATTAAGCTTGTATTATGTGCACAAGCCTTAATAAAGAAGAAGAAAAAAAGAACAAAAAGACTTTTCACTTACATATGCTATGCTATGGTTAATATATTATTTCAGCTAGTTTTTAACATTTTCTTTAACTAGTTAAAAAAATTATATCACTTAATTAGTTAGATTTGTTAAACAACTTCTTTTACTAACTTGTAGTCTTTTAAATTTACTTAAAGTATTTGTTTAAAGAGTTAAATATATTTGTATCCTTCAACTTTTAGTAAAAGTAAAAATTTAGTTAAAAGATTTAAATCTATATATCTACGGAATTGAATGACTAATTTGGTTTAAAGTTTCTAAGAGAGATTAATCTTGTGTTTAAATATTAATTTCTAACTTATATATATATATATATATATATATATATATATATATATATATATATATTATTTTCATTCAAAAATTATTTATTAATTTTTTCCTGTATTATTATTTTTTTAATATATTCTTTCATTCATACGTGGGTTTTCATTATTTTCTTATGAAATAAAATTTTCTTATTTTAACCTTTATATTACATTTGTAACGTCCCATTTAATTATTAAACGAAATTAAAGGAAACGTCACGCGATAAAAGTATAGTAGCGTAGTCTTGGGGTCCTTAACACAACCCCTACAACCTAGACACACCATGATGCCAACATAAACCAAATACAATTCTAATAAAGAGTGTAGAGTAGGAAAGCATAAAACAATACAGGGGCCGTAGCCCTTAAGAAATCATGGATAAAATAACTCCAGCCCAGATGGCTAAGCAGCGGAATCACCATTCCCTTGTTGACCACGAGAACTCCGCCCATCTGCTCCCATCAATCAAATTGATGATCATCGCAAGAAGAACAACCACATACAATACAACCATGCAACAAAACGGGTAAGTTAGAGCCAACAACATATTCATCATACAGTCAAATATATTTTCATCATCCCATATCTATATAACAACCACGCATGTTATGACTCTTAATTCAATACACTACGACTCGACTCATCCGGATACGTATAACTTAGTCAGATTCAGCGGATGCCTGCACTTATGGTGGATACCTCTGCTCATCTCCGAGCTGCTCATCCCCGAGCTATATGTTACAAGTGTTACAATGAATCAAATTTCCCTCACCATAAGGTTAGCCCTTAATGAATTTTTGGCCTCCTACTACTCTCCCCACAAGAGTCAGTCTGCTCTAAGTGAGACTAACTGGCTCCTTAGAGCGTCAGGATGCAACCTTAACTTGAATCCTTACCTAGTTATACAGATGGGGCACCACCATGGACACCCACTAACAGGGGCCATGGACTTATGTCCCGACCACTGAAGCGTAGCCCCGGAGGTCTCACCTAGAGACCCCAAGGAATTACACGCTAACACAGACTAACACTCATAAATCAGCAAGGAAAATAATCACATATACTATGCAGGGAAGATTTATACCAACATCCATAGACAACTCCCGTATATCACATGTCAATCAGTACCAGCTCGTATTACCAACCTTGAAGAAACATCTCCCCTCATGTCAATGTCATGCCACAAAATTACCAACCACCAAGGTTCATCGTTGTTCATTCCCGATTTGTGATCGCATACAAATATAACCAGTCATGTAATATTCACGTAAAACCATGCCACTCTCACCCGTCATCACATATGAATTCCCCCCTCATCATATATATATATATATATATATATATATATATATATATATATATATATATATATATACACACACACACACATTCAACCCATCAAAACAGATCATCCAAAATAAACACACGTCCCAAACGAAGCGCTGTCTCGCTCAGCACCTCGCTCAGGCTGAGGGGTTGCGCTAAGGCGAGACATGCTCGCTCAAGCGAGCTCGCCCTTCGCCTAGGCGAGGGCTCGAGAAGGGAACAGAAGCACTCGCGGGATTTTTCTTAGGCGAGACCCTTCTCGCCTGGGCGAGATGCTCGCTCGCTCAGAATCACAGTGGGTCGCCTGGGCAACCATTCATGGAAAAAGGGCTTAGGCGAGCCTCTATTAATCTCGCCTAGGCGAGACCAACTCGCTTGGGCGAGTTTATCAGTGCTCGCCACTATTTTCACCTGCAACAGATGCGAAGACATACCACAAACAACAATCCCACCGTATCATAGATCCATATCAACAGGTAAACACAAAAGAGAATCACCAACCACATAAAATAGCATACTCGCACCAAACAAATAGAGGGTTCTAGCTTCCCGTACCTAGAATATGCTAGTACAAGACTCAACAGTAACCACGGGCACCACAGCTTTAGGTTATACTTAGCAACTGAAAAAAAACAACGGAGCAGATCACATGATGAGCTCACTACGGATTCTTAGCTTAAACAAACATGAATAAACACTGGAGGAAGTACGAGCAGGGGTTGGAACGGACTTACAAGAAGTGAAAAACTGGTTCAAGCCCACTGGATGCGGAAGGCGGCTGAACCCTAGCAGAGCTCTTTCTCACGGAGTAGAAGGGTGACATCTGATTTCTGAAAGAGTGAAAGTGAGTGTGGGATTAGGGCAACATGAAAGGCTTTTATCCTATGGGCCGATCTTTAGGCCCATTACTGTAGGGCAGCCCTTAAAAGGAAGCAGAAAAAGAAAGGGGGCCTTACAACATTGATAATGAAGATGATTATTATTTTTGCAATATTTTCATATATGTATATTACACTATTTATTTTAGTCATTATATTATATACACTATTTACTTTTATAACGACCAAAATTTTTAGCAGTTCACAAATAAAAATGAAATATTGTGTACAATACTATAGAAACTTTTTATTTTTTCTAAACAGAAAGCATTTCAAAATGATGGAAATAAGACTATTACATAACATAAACTTTCCAATCTATATTATAACTATGAAAGCAATTAGACACCCTCATGGCATTCTCAGCATTGCTTTCCACCGGATCAAAGCCACAAATAAGTATACCAAATATATCAGAGATAATTTAGAATTTATAATTTTTTAAGAAATTTTATGAAATTTTATTTTTTTAGTCATAATTCCCATATTACTACAAAAGAATGTTAAATTATTGATGGAAAAAACATGGTTGATAAAATACATATCACCGACCAACTTTAAAATTTTAATTGTTGTCAAAAATATATGTCACTAATGGATCTATCAATAAATTAGAATTTTTCTTATTAATAAAAATATTTGTCAGTAATGGATTTGTCTGTCGTTAAAATTCATTGACAATTTATAATATTTATTATAAATAGATATTTTAGTCGGTAAATTTTGTCAGTAAAATAGGTATCAAAGTTTTCGCTTTGGTCTTTGACCATGTCGTGGTAAGATACCTTGGTAATGGAATTCATTTAAAATCCATCATTAAATTCGTCGGTAGTGGATTTTTATTTAAAATTAATAAATTTGCTGGTAAATCTGTCAATAATTGTATTCTTTTAAAAACAAGTTAGTAATTCCATTAGTAAATTTTTCACCAAAATTTAACGGAATAGTTGTTATAAAACATAATTAGAGATGGGTGAGAAGAAAAATAAAAGAAAGAGGAAGAAAAGGAGGAGATGACAACAACCGCATAGATGACAACAACAAATAATGAGGAGGAGAAGGAGGAGGAGGAGGTGGAGGATGAGGAGGAGTGAGGGCCCCTACCAAAGATGGAAGAGGGAATCCAAAGAAAATAATCTTGGACTCATATTTGTGTTTTTGTGTTGGGGGCTTCTTCCTACATTTTATTGTTTTCTTCCTACACCCCCAAATTTTTTAAAAGGCCAAAATAAACCTTTAGCTTTCACTAAGGTAAAATCCCTATTTGCTACATGTATGCCTCATTTGTGACGTACTTCCTCCTTCAGCCATGCACTTCCTTCTTGAGCACTTGCACTTCGTCATTGTGCCTTTCACCTTCACTCATTCCTTTTCATTTCACTTCAAATGATTTCGTCCATTTCACATTGCACTTCATTTGCTCCATTGCGGAGCGAGACAAGCTATTCAATTGCACCTCAATTGTTTTCGTTGGCCAAGCTTTTGTGACCTCCATTTTAAAGTAAAAATTGGTTTCTTTCATTGGTTGGTTTTTTTATTTTCCACACAGGGTTGGATGGTTCTTGAACAGTAGTTGGAAGTTATTTTTTTGTTTACTGGATTGTTATAAAGGGGTGTAAGATTTTTGTTCCGATAGAGGATGTTTCAATTTCTTTGTTTGGGGGAACCGGATTCTGAAATTCGATTAATGTGACCGGATCTGGCTACATAACCTTACTTTGTATTCTAGTTTGAAGAGAAATCTAGTGTTGTGTATTGTCATATTGTGTGATTTATTGGCAAAGCACTCAATCATGAATAATATTATTTACTTCACTTGTCTATTTCATATCAGCAAGACACTATAATTTATAGGACTTACATTTGGTTTTTCATCTCCAAGCCATAATGTCTCCAATTATGACAAAACATAATACTATAATGACTATTAACATAAAAAAAATAACACACTAGACTCTTCACTTTTTTCTCTCCTAAAACATCATAAATACAACTACTCATAAAATCTATTGAATAACCCTTCATTTAAGTTTATTCTAACAAAACTCCGCCATAAACTTAAATACTTCTTCCATCCCTCATTTTGATTAGATTTTTGTTGTTATTGAACAACATAGTTGGCAATGGCTTTGTAAACAAATGTGCAATTTGATCTCAACTTCCCACGTGCACCATTTCCACATTTCATTCCTTCATTTGTTCTCAGAAGAAATGAAATTTTACATCAATGTGCTTACTTCTCTCATGGTTTACCAGATTCTTTGCCAACTCAATAGCGGAATTGTTATCTACTCGAATTATAACCCCCCCTTCTTGTTTCATCTCTAGTTTGTTAAGAAGATTTCTAAGCTATATTGCATGACATACACTCAATGATGCTGCAACATACTCAACTTCAAATGTTGACAATGTCACTATAGGTTGCTTCTTTGAGAGCCAAGTGAACTTTGCGTTGCTTATGAAGAATACATACCTAGATGTTTTTTTTCGGTCATCTACATCTCTGCCCCAATCACTGTTCGAGTACCCTACTAGTCTGTAGTTTTCTGACCTAGAAGTCGAGTGATAGTGTTCCCTGTATATACCTTAGTATCCTATTCAATGCTTTCTAGTGTGTGTAGCTCGGCTCCTCCATATAACGACTTACAATTCCAACACTTAGTAGTAACTATGGCCTTGTACTTGTCAAGTAACGAAAACTTCCAACAAAACTTCGATACTTGGTAGCATCTACTCAGTCTCCACCATCGAATTTAGCATGGACTTAAAACATAATTAATCATTTATTTTATGAAGCACAACATTTAATGTTATTAAATATTAAAATATAAAATCAAATATAATAAAGAATAAAAATATCTATTAAGGTAATTTTTTTATACATTGTCTCTTAAGTTTTTCACATATTATACTTATATCTTAGTTTTACCTATTTTCTTTCTTTTTGTTTTTGAAGAATAAAAAAAAAAGTTAAAGACAAACTCAATATTTTTGTTGTCATTTCTTATATTCTATTCAATTTTTGAAGAAAAAAAATCTTTTTTATTTCACTTGCTAGTCAAATATTAGTTTAATATACTTAGCATTATTATTATTATTATTATTATTATTATTATTATTATTATTACTATTATTATTATTATTATTATTATTATTATTATTATTATCCCATGAGCCTTTGTATGCTCACTTTTTATTAATATAGAAGAAAAAATATGTACTATGTGTTTTTTCATATCCAATTTTTAATTGTGACTTGATTATAAGAATTTTCTTTTATTAGTTATATCTTTGAATTTTCCATTAGATTATGATATACTATTTTTGAAATTCAAACTTAAAAAAAAGGTGGATTGATGAAGTGTCGCAACCGGAATCGCGACGGTACGACGAATCAAAAAAAAAACGGGTTTGAAAAGAGATTTGGAGTCACCACCATAGTTATTTCTGGAAAACTATGTAAAACCATAAATATAAAGCAAGCTGCGAAAAACTAGATTTTTGGGTTCGGGAGTCGTTTATGCGTGGGGAAGGTATTAGCACCCTACAACGCCCGCCCAAGGGTGATACCTTTAATTAAACATGCAAAGTTGATGTGGTTTTCAAAATGTTAATATTCCCTAAAAATAATAAGACAAGAATATATAAAAGAAACAAAAATATTTTTTTTTGTTTTTTGGGCTCGACAAGGATTAACCTTGATCCTACGTATTCTTATTCAAAAATGAGAAATTAAGGTTATGTAGGTCTATAAAAAGATATTTGGAAAACAATTGAGAAAATGATTTGATTTTTTGGAGGTGAACCTAACAAGGACTGGTTGGCCTTGCTCCTACGTATCTCACGGTAGAGAATCAAGGATCACGTTGTTTTTATAAAAGACTTTTGTTTGAAAATGTTGATGATTTTATATTTTGAAAATTTATATTTTTTGGTATTTTTGAATTACTTGAAAATATATGTCACACGATGCGAGCGGTCGAACATACACTAAAAGAGAAAGAAAATTATTTTTAGTATTTTTGAATTATTTGGAAGAAAGTTCACACGACGCGAGCGGCCGGACAGACACAATAAAAATGAAAAAGAACATTTTTTTATTTTTTCTATATTTGTAATTTTTATAATTTTTAAATATATTTGTTTTTTTAAATAAAATAAAATTAAATAAATAAAAGAATGAAATTATTTAAGAAGGATAAAAGTGAAAAACAAAATATGAGGTACATGAGTGATTAGTGGGGGTGCACAAAGTAAACACAACAACAGGCCAAAAAAACAATAGACAAAAACATAGGGGTGCAGGACAATCACATGTGGGAGGTGTATAAAGTAAACAAGAGGGGTGCATGAAGTGAGACAGTGGTGTAAAAAATAAAATGAGGGGTGCGTGCAGTAAATAAAGAGATGTGTTGAGCAAACAAAAACATATCTAAACCACACAAAAGGGAGGGTTGCAAAGATTAAAAAGGGGTGGTGCGCGAGTAAGGATGGATTTGGCTGCCGGCCCAAACTCTTCCTTTCTCAAATCAGAAAACCCTAAGGGCTTATCCCTCTTCCACTCAAACGCAACCTTCTCCCTCATCTCTGCCCACCAGAATGCCACCCCTCGCTACTTGTTGGCGACGCTAATCGACACTAGAGACGTTGTCCTCCGTCATAGGGCTCAATGATTTCATTCTCGCGCACCACAGAACCAGTCGGCTACTGTATCTTTCGCACCTCTAACGACCAACCAACGTTGCTACCATCACCTCCGTTCCATACCGAAGCAGTCGCCGTCGCTATTGGCTCCCACTTGTTCCCCTCACGCGGACCTTGTCTCCGTAAGACCAGTTCCCGCTATGCCCTCCGCTGCACCGCCACAACCAACCAATATCGAGAACTTGGTGCGTCGCCGTAGCTAGCTGAAGGCATCGCTGGCTTCCACTAGGGGTGTCGTCATCGAGAACCCAGGGATGCTCGACCTTTGCTTTCTCTTCGCATGCGCGACTCGAACTGCCTCTGTGCGACACCTAGGGTTGCTACCATTATTGCGCGTCTTTCATTCAAAGCTATGACTCGCCAGCGATGGTTTCCACTCCTTTGTTCATCTCTCTATTACAATTGGTTGTGGTTGATTGGAGAATATGAGACTTGAGTGTTTGGCACTGGAATGGGGGATCCGGTTTGGTGAATGGAGATTCTATGTTCTTTTATTTTGGTCTTTACGGAGATGTAAGAAGAAGGTGATAGTGATGCGTTTTTTTCGTGTTGTTGGTTTGGTGTTCTGTTTGCAGGTTGAAATGGTGATGTGATGTTGAGGTGGTGGTCCTCGAATGGGAATGGTGCAGGAGTTGAACGGGATGTTGCGGGATTTGAGTGGAGAATGGGTCTTTTATGTATTGATGATGCCAAAACTGAGCAAAGAAGGGTGAGAATTGGTGGTTGATTCTGACTGGTTATGTGGTGATGAATGATGGTGAAGGGGTTTGTTCCAAGTGTAGGCTGCAAGAGAAAGAAAATGGAGATGATGGAAATGTGTAGAATGGAGGTTGTGATCAAAGCTCTAGTGTGTTGGTTCTACTGAGGGTCACAAAAAGGAGTGAGATGGTTGGCGTAGGAGTTGGCATTGATGATAAAGTGTAGCGAGAGTTGGATGGATAATGGATTTTGGATGGATAATGGATTTAGTGATGTGTGTTTCGTTTTCAACCGTTAAAGCAACAACAGTCTCCATATACAATCATATTTGAATCATGAACCAATAACAATCAAATACAGCCAACCCCACATACGACTGATCATGTTCACACACAAGTATTAATGGTGGAGTTCTTACCTTTGATGTGGCCGCTATATCTCCCTTTGGAACTTCTTTTTGCGATGGGGATGAGGTATTTGTGTCCCTTGTCCTGGCTGACCTTTTCTCCCTTTCTCCTTCTCTGATTTTGGTTTTATTTTTTCTCTTTAGTCCAAGTGTGCTGAGAGCTAAGAAAATTGTGTCCTTTTTCTCCTTCTTGATGGCTATCAAGTTGTCTTCTGCCATCTAGCCAAGCCAATAGCTGCATTGCTACGACTGTCTGCCATGGTTGCTGCTATAGTGATACAGTGATACGCACATACCAAACATTTCCTTTTCATGCCAAGAAGCAAAAATGGCTCAAAATATGAACATTTGAATATTTTTCTTGCATGGAGAGGGAAGGGTCAGAGGACTTTTGACTTCCACTTTCCATCTTTTCCCCTCATTTTAATTAATTAATTTTTTAATACAATATTATTTAAAAGAAAAAAAAACACGAAAATGATAAAAAAAAGGAAATAAGATAAGATAAAAAAACTAAAATTCAAACTAAAAATGAATATAAAGTAAAAAAAAACAATAAAATAAAAATAAAAAATAAAAGCAAAAATATATGTATTGAAGAAAATAAAAATAATAAAAAAAGAGTAGAAGGAAAATGTGAATGATGTAGAAATTTAAAAAAGGTATGACTAAAACAAAATTGTGAAAAAGAAACATTTTAAAGCCTTATTATTCATTATCTATTTTTTTTGAAATTTTTGCAAATCAATTTTATTTACCCAGACAAAATTAGGTGTTGATATGAAGAATAAAAGAATATATATTTATTTTTCAAAAGTAATAAAAGGAAAACTATCCACGAAGATAAAAATAAAAATAAATTCAAATTCTTTACATAAACTAAAACATCATATTGTTAATCCAATTGTTCAATTAAAGGAACCATTTCGTAAGATTCAAAAGATTACGTGATGAATTTGATATTAATTCTTTTAACCATTATACATGCAAACATATTCAAATATATAAAAATATCCAATAAGTAAAAAAAGATGAAATTAGGAAAGCGTATTTAAAACGGTGTCAATATCACATACAACTTTATAAAATCTTTAGTAAATTAGTTTGACTATAAAAATTAGTAGTCAAAATCCATCATTGGACACCATCTAATTCTCCGTGAATGGGAATTGGTTTATTGCCAACTTTTATTGCCTTCATAATATCCTTAACTAGTTGTTTGGTTCCTACAAACATATCTGAGAGCAACCTATAACATTAATTGTCCCACCCTAATCCCTTTGCTTAAGATCCCTACCATTAGCTAAAAGGCATGGGGTAGACGATCTCTCATGTAAAAAAGTCTTAGTGAGAAGAAGTGGATAATCATTTCTGACCACACTATTCCAATTATTTTCAATACAAGAACAATACATATTACAAGCTGACGATTTTTGAAATGGCATTTGAATGTTAATTTTGTTTCGTTGATTTTGTTTAAATTTCATTCATAATTAAGATAACTGTAACGTCCCATTTAATTATTAGACGAAATTAAAAAAAACGTCACGCGATAAAAGTATAGCAGCGTAGTCTTGGGGTCCTCAATACAACCCCTACAACATGGGCACACCACGATGCCAACATAAACCATATACAATCCTAACAAAGAGTGTAGAGTGAGAAAGCATAAAACGATACAAGGGCCGTAGCCCTAAAGAAATCGTGAATAGAACAACTCCAGCCCAGATGGCTAGGCAGCGGACTTGCCATTCCCTTGTTGACCACGAGAACTTCGCCCATCTGCTCCCATCAATTAAATTGATGATCATCGCAAGAAGAACAACCACATACAATACAACCATGCAACAAAACGGGTAAGCTAGAGCCAACACATATTCATCATACAGTCAAATACATTATCATCATCCCATATCCATATAACAACCAAGCATGTTATGACTCTTCATTCAATACACTAAGACTCGACTCCTCCGGATACGTATAACTTAGTCGGATTCAGCGGATGCTTGCACTTATGGTGGATACCTCTGCTCGACTTTGAGCTGCTCATCTCCGAGCTATGTATTACAAGTGTTACGATGAATCAAATCTCCCTCACCACAAGGTTAGCCCTTAATGAATTTCAGGCCTCCTACTACTCTCACCATAGGAGTCAGTCCGCTCTAAGTGAGACTAACTGGCCCCTTAGAGTGTCAGGATGCAGTCCTTACCTTGAATCCTTACCTAGTTATACAGATGGGGCACCATCATGGACACCCACTAACAGGGGCTATGGAATTACGTCCCGATCACTGAAGCGCAGCCCTGGAGGTCTCACCTAGAAACCCCAAGGAATTACACGCTGACACAGACTAACACTCATAAATCAACAAGGAAAAATAATCACATACAGTATGCAAGGAAGATTTATACCGACATCCATAGACAACTCCCGTATCTCACATGTCAAATCAGTACCAGCTCGTATTACCAACCTTGAGGAAACATCTCCCCTCATGTCAATGTCTTGCCACAAAATTACCAACCACCAAGGTTCATCGTTATTCATACCCGATTTGTGATCGCATACAAATCTAACCACTCATGTAATATTCACGTAAGGTCATGTCACTCTTACCCGTCATAACATATGAATTCCCTCCCCCTCATCATATATATACATGCACATTCAACCCATCAAAACAGATCATCCAAAATAAACACACGTCCCAAACGAAGGGGAATTTAATACGAAGCCCTAAATAGACATAATGCCAAGAAAAAATACATACAAGCTAGAAAGGGCACTTACCCTAGCAGAGTGTTTTGTGAGGGAAAGGAGAGTGACGACTGCTGGATTTTCTGCAAGAGTGCAAAGTGAGGGTTAGGACATTCTGAAAGGGTTTTATCAATTGGGTCAACCCTAGGTCCAAACATAAGAGGGCAGCCCTTAACTTTAGGGTAGAAATGACCAGCCAACTTTGATGACCTTATAATAACCGTAATATATGAGATTAACGTAATTATCACTAATATTACAAAACAAACAAAAGCTAAAATGTTTGGATTTTAAATTTAAAAAAACTAACATTAATTTGTCTTCTAATAAATCAAATAATAATCATTAAAATTCAAATATATCACTATTGATACATACCTATGTAATTTACATAGAAACGACAACAAGTTACGAATAGCGTCTAACCACTTTCCACTAAAATTTTAAATTTTTACATCAGTTTAATGTTATTTAGAGGCGGTTTGAATTGCTACTATTCCTTTTTCCATCATTTAATTAGCCGACATAGGATTTAGAATTACAAAAACATTATAACATTAATTTATTATAATTCACAGAATAATTATCTCTAAAATTATTAAAGTTGGATTTAAATTTTTTAAAAAATATATTTAATATTTAGTGACAATTATAATTGTCAATAAATTAAAAAATTTAGTGACAGTTTTAGCCGTTATTAAATGATTTTTTAAATAATGTATTAAATACTTAGTTATAAGGACGGTAAGTTCAAAAACTTTAAAAATTTAGTGACAGTTATGACTATTTTCCATTTATTACTATTGTTTGGTAAAGCCCATGAATGAAAGCTTTCTACATGAAATATGATATATATATATATATATATATGTATATATATATATATATATATATATATATATATATATATATATATATATTATAGTAAAATAAAATTCACATAAATAAAAAACTATAACATGTTCTTTGTGTTTTCTACTTCATTTCCTTGGTAAGCAAGTTCATATTTTCAATCATTTAAGTTCCTCTATTGACTAAGGTTAGGTTTTCTCATTCATGTTGGGCCATTTGCAGAAAATTGTATATAGATAGTTAACTTCTGTTTTCAAAATTCACTTGACTTCAATTCTTTTAAATGCTAAAGGGATATCAAGCACTGGTTTAAGAAATCTTTCTGCAGAACCAAGTCTCCATAGGTCATCATCGTAATTTTTAAGTTTTATTTCCTCCTCCTTTGTTAGAGCTATATTCGCTAGAGTCTCCAATAACTCATTTACAAGGAGTTCATAGTTCAGAAAAAATAATAATTTAAAATTATCTTTTATTTCTAATTTGATACATATTTCCACTAAACCAAACGGTGAATGGGAAATGGAATCACCAACCATTATTAATGCATCGTATATTTGGTGCATTAGAAGTTGAAGCCTACTAAACTCTCCCTCTCCTGCTTGGTTTCAACACTGCAACTATCCTTAGAAACAGTGCCAGCAATTATATTTGGTGGCCAATACCGAAATATTGATATGCCTATGATGTTCTTCGATGACAGGGGACCCCTAACAAAAATCACATTCCATTCACAATATAATTATCAAACATGGAATAGCATAAATAATCAACTATATTAAAAGAAATCATTATCACACGTAGGAATCATAGCTGTTATTGCGATTGTTCTCTTGTACACGCTACAAAAGCAAACAAATTATTAGATTAAAATCAGTGCACAATGCTTCAAATAATTCAAGGTTAATGTAAATTCAAACAAGAGTCCAGGACCCATCCTAATAAATTTTGGATTAGTTCACCCAGTTGAATACAAAATAAGTCAGGATACTTCAATATCAATAGAGGAAGGGAAGACAACAGAACCAAAATATTAAAAGATATAAGTTACCGTGGGTTTCATCTCATATGCAGGTTGTTCAAGAATCTAGTCTTCATTCCTCTCAACCACATTAACTGCAGTATCCAGCACCCCAAGAATCTGGCTTACATTATAAATGACAACTAAATGTTATTGAACCTGACTTTGAAGTTCCAATTACATGTAATAGTCAGTAGCCACTATCTAACAAACCAAACTCCTGAACAATTAGAAAAGAATAAGCTTCCCTTTAAACTAATGTCAATATAGTGAAAAATTGGCCTAGTCTTTGGCTCAATCTATTTATACCAACAAGAGACTCAAAACGGTGTGGTTTCTTTAATATATATATATATATATATATATATATATATATATATATATATATATATAAAGGGGCCTCATTGAGGTTAATAGTGATGGTGGTGGTGATTTTGGATAAAGGAGTACCTGATGGAGGAGAAAGATGAGGGGAGAATGGGCCAGTAACATGGGTTAGTGTGGCTGTGCTCACTGTTTGGTCATCATGGTTGGCCGCAACATGAGGAGACACACCTATATTTGGCCACACAAAGGTTCCCTGAGGCTTTCAAATTTGAAAACTACTTTTCAGCCTTTCAATCTTTGTTGTCTGGATCTTTGCTGCACTGTTGTTTTTCTGCATCTGTGTATCCGCTGAGTTTGTTGCTTTGTTCTTGTAGCTTTTCTTTTCCTTCCTTGTCTCCCCTCCTATCATAGGAGTCCTATGTTTACTAATGTTGGTCCTAGAAAATAGGCTTGGGGTGTTTCGGATTCTGACATTTTTTGTTCCTCCACCATTGCTGGTTTTAGCATTCTAATTTTCGCTTGCATCAAGGATTCCATCATTTATCACTTCTCAATATTGTATTCCCTTTTATCTAGCTAGCATTGGTTATCATTTCTCAATAATTAATCCGGGTGAAAAGGACAGGGAAACAAATAATAACAAACTAACAAGCATGATTTTGTACACTTTTGTTGTCTGTCGTCTGTCTATGATACTCAAAACCGGTAGATTTTAAGGAAAAGAAACCAATCATTAGCAACATTCCTTGCTATCAAAATCATTCAAACTATGGCCTCTAAATAATATGAAAAGGGTAATGATTACATTACCTCCATACAACTAAGATGAAAAGGGCTTCTCTGTCATCTTTTCCTCCAATGAATATCACTGCCTGCCACATTTACTGTTGTTTCACATCTTGTTATACCTTCAACTGATCTAAGGCCTCTATCTACTAGAATCCCAACAGAACAAGAGGCACTTCTCAGAATCTGTTCAACAAAAAATTGTGTTTGACTGCTATTGAAAAAGTTAAGAGTAAATTACAATGAACGCCTTCTGAGATTTTATCAAATTATACTTACAATCTTGTTTTTTCACTATTACAATAGTGTTCTTTATCAAGGGATGTAAGTCTAATGTCTTTAAATTTAAGGGTCAGGAACTATGCCAGATTTAAGACTATCTACTCAATTCTGCTCCACTAGACTCACTGTAACTTTTTTTTTGTCAATACACCACTCTACTTAATTCTGCAATTGGTACAAATAATTCCAACTTTATACCAACTTTTCGCCACCTACCCACCCATCATCCTAAATCAATCTACAATTAAATCGCCAATCTCTTTTCTTTTTCCACCTATCTACTGTTCTTTACTAATTATTATCCTTCCTACAAAAAAAAACAAAGATAATATATATATATATATATATATATATATATATATATATATGTAGTGTACCTTAATATTTAATATGAATTGAAATTACAATGTACTTCAATTATACAAAGGAAGGAATTTTATTGGTCCACACGCTTGATACTAACATCGTCATACTATATCCAACTTCTTGAAGCACCAGAGGGCTTTTGAATATTACTATGTCACTTGCACATGGTTTTCTAAAATAGTAAGAAACCTGAGAGCATAACTTACAGTTGAGATGCATCATAGCAGAAGGTAAATTCAAGATCAAGAATTGAAGGAGGAGAAATTACATAACACAACTAACTTGGATAGGTTTACATTCACAGGTCCAGGTCCACAAATAGGTCCAATCTAACACAAAGATTGTGAATAATACATAATATAAAATCTTGAATCAATACCAACAAGCAAAGATTTTATCACCAGAACACATAAATCAAAGTTAAGGTTAAAAAAATTGAAATTAGATTTAGAACAAGCTAAAACTAAAAATAACCTAAGAAGAAAAAAATACAACTACCATAAAAAAGAAAAAACACTTACCACGAAGACTTTTATGAGGAAGAAATGATTCCTACCGAGAACGACTTCAGTCGTGAAAAGAGATAATGTCTCGAAGAGAATGAATGTTACAGTGAAAATATGAGAAACAGAAACTGTGAGAAGCTTATAATGATAGAAGCATCTCGCTTGCGCTTGCGATTCGAAGAGAGATAGTTAGAGTGAAAGGAGCTCGAGGGAAAAATAAGCTAAAATAAGGAAATTAGTGATTTCTTTTACGGTCAGTTTTAAACTGACTGTAGATATAAAAAGTTATAATGTGAATTTAAAAATTTTAATACGATATCGTCGGTTTTCTTAACCGCAGGGAAATAAATGTCGTTCCTAATAGATTGTTGCACTATCCCAATGTAACAAAAAAACATTTATCCGTTATTCATTTTATTATTCGTTGAATATTCAATTAAAAATAAGTTTAAATATAATTACATATATATTAAATAAAATATAAATTTAATTTAATTTTAATTTGATTTAATCTAATAAAATATAAATTAAATTGATATTTTAATTAAATTTAACTTATTAAAATTTAAATAAAATTTTAAGTTTTTTTTTACGAATGTAGATACAGATATTATGATACCAACACCTAACACCTGATTCGTTAATAAGAATATTAAAATACTTGTTATTTATTATTTGCAGATATTAACTATCCACCATAAATTTTATCTATGCATCTCGCAAATACAAGTATTTTTATCATCCTTAAATCTATATATCTATATGATAATACAAATTTACAAAAGTGTAAATGATTAAAATTTTTAATACTTTTAAATTACTAATTCTACCCATTGTTTTCAATTTCAAAAATGCATTATAAGAATTTTTGGAAGTTTAAAATTTTAAAAAACAATTATAAAACCATTAAATTTGTTAAAATTAATTTTATATTAATTACTTTGCTCAACCCCTCCTTCATAATATTTTTTATATAAAAAAATCTCTTAATTTAAGCGAAAGGTCATTGTAAATGAGAAAATTTATTTTTATTGAATTTATATTAAGATTGAATTATGGGCACAATCCTAAACAGAGAAGAAAAAAAAAGATCAAAAACAATTTTCACATAGGCTATGCTATGTTTAATCACTACAAATGTAATATTTTATAGTGGAATATACATACAGCAGCAATTATACAAAACTGATCTTATGTTTTTAAGAAATTTAAATTTATATTATATATACTAACATAAACACATATGAAAATTTTTAAATATAAATAATATTATATTAGTAGATAAAGATATTATAATAATATTAAAATAATATATAAAATAAATTTATATTTACTAAAAATAAAGTGAAACAAATGAAAAAAATAGAGAATAATTAGTAATGAATAAAAAACAAAAAAAAAACATGAATAGTTTTATAGAATATAAAAATAGTTGTTAATTTTTTAAAAAATATAAATAATTATATTTTAAAGAATAAATTAAAAATAATTAATTGTGGATACAAAAGAGTAAATTGTCTTTATATATAATTTGCATAAACATAGATGTAATATCGTATTTATGCATTTTTAAAATATATGTGATATTATATTAGTAGATGATTATATTATTATGTTATTAAGTTAATATATAGAATAAAATTAATTTTAAAATAAAGTGAAATATAACCTAAAAGAAGAGAAAATAATAATAGATAAATAAGAAAAAGAAAATAAAAAGCAAATATGGACAGTTTTATAAAAAAAAATTGTAAAAGTAATGGATCCATTTTCAAAATTTTAATAAATAATTATATTTTAAAAGGTAAAATTGAAATTTTGAAATATGGACACAAAACAGAAAATCTTCTTTATATATTGTATATTATCTATAGTTATAAAATAGAATATATAAAATAAATTTATATTTATTAAAAATAAAGTAAAATAAATGAAAAAAAGAGAAAATAATTGTTAAATTAATAATAAATAAAAAAATTTGTTAAAAAAATTTTATAAAATATATATAAAAATAATCGTTAGTATTTAAAAAATAAATAAATAATTATATTATTTTGTAAACGATAAATTAAGAAGAACTAACTGTTTACACAAAATAAATTTGAGACATTTAATTGATACTTTTCTCTTTTCTTTTACTTTTTTTTTTTCTTCCCGTGCTCCTTCGTTTTCTCACCTTCACATGGCACTGAAGAACTCTATGTTATTTTTGCAAAAGAGCTCATTCTCTGATATTCATGGATGCTATATTCTCCTCTCCACGTTGAAGTCATATTTTCTTCTCTCTTGAGCCATTCTTTTCTCCTTGAAAATTCTTTTGGAAGTGTTTTTTCTACATGATAGTGGTTTTTTTTTTCTCCAGAAGGTTATTTTCCCTAACTTCAATTTCTGTGTTCTGCTGATTTGATGGATTTATCATTTTGGTAATTTCTCGCATTGATTTGTATGCAGTGGATGAGATTGAATATCTTCTTCTTAACCATTTCGCATGCCAACACAACTACGGTTTCTAAAGGGTGATGACTGTCAGTTTTCATAAGTATGGAGACCTGTTCTTCCCAAGTACTGGTGATGCTAAGGTGTTTTTCTTTATTCTCTTTGTATCTTTGGTTATGCCAATCAGTCTATTCTATCACAACCTTATAATTACATTAATGTCAATATTCTCCATGTAGTAATATGCTGAATGAAATGCGCTATGTTGTCTGAGAAGTTTTCTAAATACTCTATATAGATTGGAATGATTTGAATTAATTTTATCATATTAAAGGAATTAGGAGAAAGAGAAGCAAAGTTTTATGCCATAAATGTCCCATTGAAGTATGAATAGATGACCTTAGCTTCACACGACTTTTCAAGACTGTTAGTTCATTTTATTTTTCTTTTCTTTTTCTACCAACCTTCAACCTAAATTATTCATTGCATTATTTCTGTTTGGTGGTCATTTTTCTGAACTTTTTTAAATACTCATGCCATAGATTATTTCCAAAGTAGTTGAAACATATCAACTTGGTGCAGATTCACTTGCTGGAGATCGCTTTGGTCGCTTCAATCTCTCTATTGATGGTGCTTAACCTGTAAATTTCCTATTCTGATAAAAATATCACCATTCAATGTTAGGGATAAAGTCAGGTTGTTCTTGTTTATGTTCTCAGTTTGTCTTCTTAAATATTGGTCTTTATTGCTTAGTGGATGTTATAGCTTGATTAAAAAATTTAATTTTTGATGTTTCTTTAATAGGTCACTTCGAATGTGTTAGCTTCGCAAAAATATTCAATTTGCCATTTGCTGGTGAGTTTATATCAGTTTGTGTTTGCTTTCCATTCACATGTGTTATGGATGATTTTACAATAATGGACATTTGTTACATGTCACTCAAGGATGCCCCTCATGGTCCCTGCATTATGCTTTACTCTCATGAAACACCCATGATCATAACAGGCGGGTACCAAAGCCATAAACAAGTAAGAAAGCTTTATCAAAATTGGTATCACTGGTGCAGAAAGAGATTTGGAAGACGGTTAAAAAGAGCTTTCGAAGACGGTTTTGAGACCATCATTATTCATGTTGTTTCCATAAGTTCAAAATTTTGATGACGGCGCTACTCGTCATGATAACTTGCCTTTTTAATGACCAGTAAGAAAAAACATCCGTCGTTGTTATTTAATTTGATTTGGAAAACGAGTAGAAACGACGTTTCTCTGTAATGAACCGTCATCTTAGGTGTTTCTTTTAATTTTTAGAAAATATTGGACAAATGACATGTTTTGTGCATAACCGTTGTCAAAATGTGTTGGTTTTTAAATAGGTTTATTTGTTTATAATTTACCCCCTTATAATCAAACAAGCAGCCAACCAATAATCTAAAGATAAAACTTAGTAAAACAGTAGTAAATTTATACAAAGTCAAAAAATGAAACTAAATTTCCATAAACTAGTTTTATCATCTATACTAAGGTGTTATGCATGTTTATGAAATATTTGGCCAAGTTGTTCTAACGTATACCATTGCTTTTAGGACCAATTGTTCTTGGTTATTAAAATTTGCAACATATATAAATTGAAGTTGACATAATTAACAGTGTTCATTAATAATATGTGATTGTTATTGTCGTAACTGAAATTGCGCTAGGACGACGAACAAAAAAAGAAATGAGTTAGAAAAGAAGAGATTTGGAGTCGCTATCATAGTTATTTTTTAAAAATTATGGAAAATCATAAAGATAAAACAAGCCTGCGAAAAACTAGATTTTCGAGTCCAGGAGTCGGTTACGCGTAGGGAAGATATTAACATCCTACAACATCCACTCGAGAGCGATACCTTTAATTAAACATGCAAAGTTGATGTGATTTTCAAAATGTTAATTTTCCCCAAAAATAATAAGAAATAATACTAAAAATAAACAATTTTTTTGGACCCGACAAGGATTGACCTTGGTTATCATTCAAGATATTTAGAAAGTAATTGAGAAAATGATTTGATTTTTTCAGAGGTGAACCTGATAAAGACTGACTTTGCTCCTATGTATTACACAATAGAGAATCAAGGATCATGTAGTTCCTAAAAAGAGATTTGCTTTTGAAAATGTTGATATTTTTATATTTTTAAATTTTATATATTTTTTGGTGTTTTTGAATTACTTGAAAATAGGTGTCACATGACGCGAATGGCCGGACAAACACAAAAAAATTGAAAGAGGAAATTATTTTTGATATTTTTGAAAATGAATGTCACACGGTGCGAGCGACCGGACAAACACAATAAAGTGAAAGAGAACATTTGTTAGATTTTTTCTATTTCTGTAATTTTATAATTTTGAAATATTTTTATTTTTTTAAAAAGAAAAATAAATAAATAAATAAATAAAAAGATGAAATTTAATTAAAAAGGATAAAAGTGAAAAACATAAGTATAAAGGTGATTGAGTAATGTGTGAGGTGCATGAAGTAAATCAGGGATGTACAGAAAGGGTGGGAGTGAAGGTGATTGAGTAATGTGCGAGGTGCATGAAATAAATCAGGGATGTACAGAAAGAGTGGAGATAGTAAACATGGTGGTGCAAAAAGTAATAATTGTAGGTGTGTATAACAAAACATGGACTGCAATCAATAACATTAACACAAGTCCAAAACAAAAACAAACACATGGGGTATAGACACTAAAATAGGGGTGCATCAAGTAAAGAAAAAAAAGGCAAGTCCAAATCAAACAAACACTAACTAACAAATGTGGAGTGTGTGTAGCGGTGCAGGATTAACAATTATGGAAGTGTACGAAGTAAATGACAGAAAAAAAGAAAAAAAAAACACAATCAATTCTACAAAGTAATGGGGTTGCATAGATTAACAAGAGGGGTGCACGGAGTAAAGACTTGCCCAGACCAAATCTCCTTATTCTCTGAAGACCAAAACCCTAAGACCTCTCCATTCATCTTGGGAGCTTTTCCCTCCACCTCCAATATTTTTTGTGTACCTCCAAAAAGGTTCTTAATTCATGTTTTGCCCTCACAGTAAAAAGTAAAGATTAAGGAGTAAATTTTCTCTCTCTTATATTTATTCCAGAAGCCCACCTCCTGCACCCACAATATTTTGTAAACAACGGAAGTGGACTTCCGTAAATTCAAATTTTTCTCTGAAACTGGTCAATACGGATGTCGACATCCGGTTTGCACATATGAGTTGCGGATGTCGACATTCGGTTCATTAGTTTTGAGTGTTGGGGATTACGGATGTCAAGTGATATGTTACGGATGTCGACATCCGGTTTATGCTTTTGAATTGCTGATGTCGACATCCGCTTCCCTTTTATCCAATCGCTTTTCATATATTTTTTGAAATGATCTATTACAGATGTCCACATCCGTTTAAGACAATTGTATTGCGGATGTGGACATTCAATTATGATCACTGGTTGAGATTTTATTCCTATGCCAACATACTGCATTCGAATAAATTAATTTCCTGTAATTATATTTTAGCAACACAAAAGTAAGACATATAAAATTATGCAATTATCAAAAACAAAAATTAGAAAAGTATTAAAAAACTAACATGTGCACTTTCGGTTTCTTTTTATTTGTAAGAGATGTTTTTTCATTTTTATTTTGTGAAAGTTTAATATTTAATTAACATTTTTTATATATTTTTTCTATTTTTTGGTATGTTTTTAACATAATGATTTATTAATTATTATAATTGTTTAATAAGTGTGTTAAAAAAATAAAAAACCAAATTTTTGAAAAATCTATCGGATGTGGACATCCGAATTTTGCTTGAACACATGTGAATCGAATGTCGACATCTGTAACCCAATATCCTCTTACGGATGTAGACATTCGTAATGGTGTTCATCCAAAAAATTGAAATTTGTAATGGTGGACATTCGTAATGGTACACACACGAATATGAACGTTCGTTTTATAATGAAATAATTCCCATTATTGAACAATTTGAGAAATAAAGACATCCTCCATCCCTATGATCCTCATGCACTGTCTATTCCATAAAATACATTTTTCCCTGTTTTTACGAATTTATAAGTATTTAAAATCTATAAACTTTTTAAAAGTGCTTAAACAAAAAGAATCAAATAATATTTACATAAGGTTTTGACTAATATATACTATCATTCAATACAAAGATCATATTTTAATTTACAAAACTAATTTTATAATAATTAACCTTTAAATTCGCACTAAAAAATATTTAACTTGTTGACTACCAGAGTTTTTCCACTAACCATAAGCGAAAATTAATTTTTGTACAAAACATGATTAGACACATGTGGACAATTTTTTAAGAATTTATAACTCAATAATTACAAAAGTAAATGTGGACAAAAGAAAAAAGAAAGAAAAAGAAAAGAAGAAAAGAAAAACACTTTGATTAGGCCTGGCCTCACTCCTATAAAATACAAACGCAAATCTTGATTTTCTCTTCACTTTCTTTGTGCATTTCATAGTTATAGTAGATACCAGACACTTCTTCCCAGAGATTAAATTTTTCTCTTTTTCTCACACTTCTTTATCATGAACGTCAACAACCAACTCTTTCTTCTTCTCATTCTTTCTTCCACATCCATAATAGAAAATTTTGATGCATGAAAACTCAAAAAAAAAAGGATGTCGACATCCGTAACAATCCTATTATTTAGCCACATCCGTAATGACAACTCAAAAAATGTGCACCGGATGTCGACATTCGTAATGCACTTGTCTGAACCGCATGTCAACATCCGTAATAATCCCATAAACCAGCAACATTCATAATAAAACACAAAAAAATGTGAATTGGATGTTGACATCCGCAATACAATTGTCTAAACCAAATGTCGACATCCGTAATTGTACGAAACCAAAATTAAATATGTACACCAGATGTCGACATCCGCAATTCAATCGGATGACGACATCCATAATGATATTTCTTTGGAAAGAAATGTGTTAAGGAAGTCCATTTCGGCTATTTCAAATAACATATTCAAATAGCGTCTTATTTACAAATCATTAAGGAGGCTCCCACTGGTGTGATTGCTGCTATGCCATTTAATTAGACGAAGAGAAGAGAGAAAATGAAAATGGCGGATCTGGGAGAGAAAAGGAGCTGCTGATGCACAAAAGGGGATAAGTTCAAAATTCGGGGGTGCATGGGCTGCTGTATTAAATACAAGAGAATTTTTTTTTTACTTTTAAGTTTTTTACTATAAAGCACTAAGTAAGAATTAAATCAGCTTTTGGGTACAGGAAAATTCATTTGGGGTGCAGGGAGAAGTCCCATTGATCTTTCTTTCCCTAGCCAATCATCTCCAACGCACAACACAACAACTCCTAGCTTTGGGTCAATCACCTACGCAACCTGAAACGCTAGCGACGACGGCGGCCACCGTCGCAAGTGCTGCTGGCGGTGATACCATCATCCGCTTCACCTCACGTGAAGCACTTTCGTAGCAACGCCCACAACGTCTTCTTCGTGCGAAATCTGGATGGGGACATGGCAACCACACTACCTTCACTGTTTGCCAGGCGACCTGGAGCAGACAATGTTGCTTCTTTTCCTTCTTGCACGAGCCACCGTTGCTGGGTTCACCACTGTGCGCGGCCACACTCCTATACTCGAACTCCGACTCGACATCACTCACTCTAATACCAAATCTCGTGGTTGTCACGACCAAGACCGTCACGGTTCGAGACTCCGACTCGTCGACGATGGTTTTGTCTCTTTCTCACTGCTTTCTGTTTCTGATTTGAATGGATGGGGATGAATGATTGTGTAACACGCGATTGATGGAGGTAATGGAGAGCCCAATGGAATGAGATAATATGATTATGTGAATGAAGTGGGTTGGGGGAAGGTGAACGAGGGTTCTCTGTTTTGGTTATTTTGGTGCCGGTAGAAGATGAAGATGGTGATGGGTTGTTTCTGTGTTGTTGGTTTGGTGTTCGTGTTGAGTGTAGTGGGAAGGTGGTGATAATTGGAGGAATTAGTGTTTGGAGATTATGTGTTATGGTGTTGAAATGAGTTTGAATCGTGGAGATGGAAAATGGTGTGGTATGCTTCGTTTGAAATGATGGGTGGCATAAAGTTAGTGAATTTTGTGAAGAATGGTGAACTTGGGGTAGAAAAATGAACCCGATATGTGTTGAGCTTTGGGTTGATCTCGGTGAAGTGGTGGATGGAACTGGTTTGGGGTTATGCGTGCACAGGTGAAGGAGAATGGAATGGTGAGAGTGCATTTCTGGTTGGTTTTCTTGTATTATGAGACCATGAAAGGGAAGAGTGAAGTACGGGTGAATTGTGGGATGAAGGTCATGTTTAAACGTCTTCTGTTTCCCAGCACTCAAGTAAAAACAATATTTGAGCAATAGTGCATCACCGGTTTGGATCATGAGCCAAATAGACAAAGAGATAATGCGGGAAACGCACACACATACATCATATCACGCTCATTTAGGAATAAAACACAACAAATCCAACACACCAGATCATGAAGGCACAAACCTTACCTCTTGAAGCTCCTGATTCTCCTTGTTTTGTTCTCTTCTCCGAGTGTGCCTTGGAATTGCGCTATCAAATTGTGTCTCTCCTCCTTTCTTTCTTGTTTGCTATGATATTCCTTGTTTTTGTATTACCCTTCCCTCTTGTTCTCTCCTCTTTTCCCTCCAACCTCGAGCCGTGGGATTAGCTGAAAATAATGATTGATTTCTGCTCCTTCAGCTACATGTTAAGTAAGCCACCACAATACGTAATTCCCATTTGACATGCAAATTGAATGGCAGCATAGCTAGTGCACCTCTAGACATCTTTCAATTAACTAAAAGAGGAAGGATATAGGTCTTTTTGGTACAGAGTCCTTAATTTGACTTCTTATTTTTTTCTATTTATTCTTCTTTTTTTAAGAAGATTAACGTTTTATTTTTTTTGGTTGTTTTTCTTTTCTTTTTTCTGTTTTTTCTTTGTTTTTTTCCTTTTTCTTTTTTAACTAAACTAAAATGAGAAACGTAAAATAAAATAAGTCATTATTAAAAAAGAGAAAATAATAATAATAATAATAAATAAAATAAAATAAATAGAATCATTTAATTATGGCATTGCTAATGTACGTTTTTGTGTGTCTTGTCATTTGTTATGAATCAAATTAATCATTTAAGTTCCAAAAATCTATATGTATTGTGTTTCCCCTCGTCCAAACACACACCATGCATTTATCTATATTGTAATAAATTAATTAACGACATTTATAACAGATAACAAATACAAATTTTAGGAAACATTGAACTGACATCAACCATAACTGCATGAAATAAAGTTCTGCAATGCCTGTGCTACATTAACAACCTCTAATGTCGTCACTAGAACTTGAACATCACTATAATATACCATCTCTACCATGACCTTTATCAAAGGAGAAGGAATATACAAATTGTGTAACATGGTTGCCCCGTCATAACACTTCCCAATGGTTACTAAGGGGAAGAATCAACATACAACTCACATTGGCTAATTGATCTAATATCATATTTATGCTCTCATTTAATGTTTAATTCTAGATTTTTAATTAAATTTTGTTCTTAAAAGATTAATTTAATTGGGTTTATTGAGCATGAGATACAAAAACATGTTAAAAATAATTTTTTAGTTGCATAAATATTCTTTGAATACTTTGAGGTGTGTTAGTGCAACTGCAACTAAGTTGAGCTCATGGAGGTGTGGAAATAAATTGTTTAAGGTTTCATGAAACCTTAAAGATAGGGGTGGTAATGTGGGCTAGCCAACTCATTTAGGCCCGACCCTGTAAAAGTGCGAGCACGTAAGTTTGCGTGCTAGCTCACATTTTCTCTTTTTTTTAAAAAAAAAAAATCTTATGATAAAGCTTTCAATGTTTGACCAATCAGGAAACTTTAACAAGTTCACAAAATTAAGAAAAGACTTTGGGGAGTTGGATGATAAATCGATAATTCAACATTTTCATCATATTCATATTTATACTTTGACATATACGATGTATTTTTCAAATTTTAGCACATTCAAAAATACATAATTCTTGTCTTTTCCAGACATACAAGAATTGTGAATGTTCATGCAAAAGTCCAAAAGGAAAGTAACTGATATACACAAGTACAAGTTTTTTTTTATGTGGGACAACCAACTATATTTGTCAAATAGTTTTAAAATTGGCTATATCTCTCCAAATATTTTTAGATATTCATAACAACTATAAAGATAAATGATATTTATGATTATCTTAAAGATATTTGAGAGATTTTAGCAACAGAAAAGCTCATTCTAGGTCCTATTTAAAGAGACCAATGGGAAGTAGAAAAGATAAGTTCAGAACTTCAGAGTTTAGGAACCCTTATGAGAGCCTAATTTCGTTCTCTCTCTCCACCCTCTCTCTTTTTTTTTTTTTTCATGGAGCGTTAAGCTTTAAGAGTTGGTTTTACTGTAATTTCATTATAGATTCTAAGGTTAGAATGCAATAATTGGTTTGTCCATTTGATTATTGCTGTGATTTATATTTTTCTATGTCTTTTATACCCAAATCAAGTAAAAATAATGATTTTTACATTGTAGCAAGTTACCATAGTGTTAAATCTACAAAACATATCAATCATATGAGTTCAAGAGTTTTAATTTTGATTAAGAATGTGCTTTGATTAAATTTAGAAACTTTCATGTGATTAAATTTTTGCCAATGATTGAGAATGTACTTTGATTAAAGGTGAAAACTTCAACAAGAATTAATCAAGAATGTACTTTAATTAATTAGCATTTTACTTGATATTAGATGTAAAAGAATAAACATGATTAGGCATAGTAATGTTTAATTGAGAATGTACTTTGGTTAAATTTACTATGATTAATCTACAAAGTTCTTACTTTTAATTTAGAATGTACTTTGGTTAAATTTACTATGATTAATCTACAAAGTTCTTACTTTTAATTTAGAATGTACTTTAGTTAATAGTGAGAACGCCAACAAATTAATTGAGAATTTACATTGATTAATTTGTAAATCTACAACAATAATTAATTGAGCAATAATTTTTAGATAATCGATGATGAATCTATTTTGAAAAAAAAAAGTGGAATCAATCTACTTTCTTTATCAATTTTTTTATATATTTTTATCCTTATCTTCTTCTATTATTTTTTCCAATATTATTTAACTAACCCCTTTTGTATAGTTTTATAAGAACTAATTTGTAAAATCAATTCTGTGTTCGTTGGGAGGCAACTTAGGATTGACTTTACCAATACTAATATTTTGGCTACTTTCTTAACAATACTCATATTGTTACAAATAAGTAGTTTTTATTTGATCGACAACGTTATCAATTTCCCATGGTTACTATCGCAACACAAATCACAAGGGGATAACAAACCAAAAATAATATATATATCGGTTACGCGTAGAGTTTGGGAGTCGGTTACGCGTAGAGAAGGTGTTAGCACCCTATAACATCTGTTCTAGGACAATACCTTTAATTAAATATACAAATGGATGTGTTTTTTTATAAATGTTTATTTTATCCAAAAAAAGAAACTTCAAAAGAAACAAAAATATTTTTTGTTTTTTGTGCTCGACAAGGATTAATCTTTGCTCTTAGATATCTCTATTCCTAATGGAGAATCAGAGTCACAGTTTTTTATGAATCGTTTTTTTTTATTTTGAAAAGTTTGTATTTTTCATTAATTTTATAGAAAATAAAGAAGGTACCAAGTACTAAAACAATGCGGACAGCTCCCGAACACTTATACCTTTTAAAAGTTAAATGTATATTTAAATTATTTATTAATTATTTTTTTTCTAAAACTTTTGAAACATTGATAGGATACCAAATAATACATGTGACTACATATCCAGAATTTATTAAAATTGTGAGAAAAAAGAAAAAAGAAAAAAATAAAAGTAAAAGATTAAAAAATAACGCTTAAAATTAAATTTATTTAGTGAATGATTTATTTAAACGTGTTATTTGTAAAAAAAAGTTAAATATAAAACTTAATCTAAAAACAACCATGGCCAGTTATCAGCCCCTATGAAGTCTAATCTTGACAAATTTATAGATACACTATGTGAATTAATTTCTTGTTGCACACCAATTGTTTGATAAAATACAAAAAAAGTTTCTTAGTGTTTTTGTGAACTTTGTGTCTAATTGAGTCATGAATTGCAAGAGTTGTCATGCGTTGCACAAGTTCCTTAGGAGAGAACAATAAAAACTTATTACTTGCTATGTGCGACTAGTGCATTTGTCGTGTTGGTTTTTCACTAACAAAGAGATATTGCTTCTAATTATTATAATCATATCACTACTTTCTTTTTCTGGAATAAAGGTGTTAGAGCAAAGAATGAGGTGAGAATATAAAACATTGAGCTACTATAAGTAGCAAAAAAATGGTTGTGTGGGTGGATAAAATATATTTGGCTGCAAAATTAAAAATCAAGGTGTACAAGAAAAATACAAAAATGAGAGATTAGAAAAGTTAAAAAGGGATTGTGCAAATTAAACCAATTTTTTTCAATTTCCTTTTATTTATTTATTTATTATTATTATTTTTATTTTAAAAAAAAAGAAAATTAAATTTTTCGAAGAAACTTTTTTTCATTCTTTTTATTAACACTATTTTATTTTTACTATTACTTATTTATTATTATTTTTAAAAAAAAAAATTATTAAGCTAGACGAAATTGAGTGTTGACAGTTACTAATTAAGGGAAAGAATCAACATACAAATCACATTGTCTAGTTGACCCAATGTCATGTCTTGATGGACCTACCTTTAGTGCTAAACAATATAACAACAGGCAATTCATGTTGGGGTATAATGGGTTGTTGTTACAATTGTGCTAAGGCTAACAATCGTTGATCAAGCTCATCTATAAACTCCTTCTTGAGTTCCTCCTTTAGTTGTTAGCGGACTAGTGTATTGAGTGGAATCCTGAGACCATGCACCTGCCATTACTCATTCACTCCTGCCATGCAGAAGCTATAGCTATATTTTATGAGTTCAACCTCTAGCCAAAACTCCATATATGAACCTTCCTCGACTCTCACAACTGGTTATTATTCTCTATATGATTACAAATACTAGTAAAGTTAAGATGACCATTTCATTTTAACCTTTATTGTCAATACATTACACACATCACAACACATAGTAGTATTCCCATCCTAGGAATCACTACCTACTTGTTCTATTCAAGTTCATACCAACCTAAAGTAAACATTCTCAACTCACACACAATCACAAGAAAATAGACAAAAAATATCATATCAACAAAAATACAAAGTAGCATCCAATGGTATAGGAGGGCGCCCAACGTCCACACATCTAAGGCTCACTGTCAAGTGAGCGCCTAGGGTACCAAAGCAACGCCTAGTACCTTGAACCCTTGGAGCTCATTGTCAAGTGAGCGTCCAACGATGCTAAGGTCGCATCCAATGCACTAGACCCCTAGAGCTCACTATCAAGTGAGCATACAGTGGTGCCAAGGTAGCACCCAACACCGTATCCTCTAGAGCTTTTTGACTTCAATTTTCAAAATAGCATTCAATGCCCTACACCCACAGCCTAATTCGACATCAATGATTAAGTTAAAATAGGTAGCTTAGATTCTTCAATTAACTGTAATGGTATTTTTTTATCCCTTTTTGTACATTCTAATTGGCAACTAATCAATTTCTATATTCTCATGTTGAAGATTATTACACTCCCTTAACATCTTTGTTTCTTTTATCTTTCAATTTTAGCTTAGACTTATGATTTTTAGAAAGTTTTGAAGATTTTCAACACTTCCCAACGTCATTCATTTGCGCCTAGTGTGTTTTTGATCATTCCTCCCTGACTTGGTATCACTTGGCGTTGCTAAAAAACGTAGAGCTTCCAGTATTGATCTTTGCTAACTGTTTTGCTCATAAATTTTTTTACAAGTGTCCAATTGAGTTCATTCCTTTTGAATTTGATTCTACACTCAAAGAGCTTGAATTTGAGCGGTAAAACATATTTTTTAGAGCAATGTACAAGATGCAGTTTAACTTTGAAGATCACGATACATTACATTTTCTTTGAAAAACTGGTGCATCTAGCAAAGCTTTGGAGCAGATCCTCTCTTCATCTAATGGGCTTCTGGACTGCAAATGGAATGGCCCAAATGGAGCTAAGCTAGGGTTGTGCACTGCCACATCAACATACAAAATAGAAACTGACTCTGTTACATAAGCAACATACACTCAGACAAACAGGAGACAAAGCAACTTTTTGGCAACAAATTTTCAGAATTTTTTTTCCAACTTTCTAGAGGAATGTTTTCTTGGTATTTTTAGTGAAGAAAAAGGGAGAGGATAGGAGGTAACAGGAGATACATTTGTTTTAGGGTTTTCTAAATATGGAAAGGCATGTGAGAGTGGGTGAGGGTTACTTTAGTTTTTTTGAATGTGGAGAGTAAAGGAGATGTCTTGAGCCTCTCTAAGGACCATTTTTCATTTTCTCAGTTCTAGTAGACATGTTTTAGTGTTTAGTTTTTTAATTCCATATGTTTGAAGTTATGTTTTTTTACTATTCCATTATATTAAGTATCTAATAACTTCCAACTTGTTTTGATGGCTTAATATAGTGTTTTAACTAGTGTAGTTAATTTTCCTACAAATTGTGTTGCTTAATCACCACCCATAATCATTTTCTGGCGAACACAATGTCTCTAGTTTCCTTGTTCATCCTATTCTTCCAGTTTTCCTTCCATATAAAATCTACTTTTTGCTAAATTTATTTTAAGTCCAGTTGGTTTTGTTCACTATAATTTAACTACTACTTTGCATTTGTTATGTTAGCTTAGCTTTAATCTTTAGTTAATATGGTGGTTTAATGCTTTGATTGTTGTGGAAGTTGATAATCTCATAGTTTTAACTTACTTTAGCCTAGGATTCTTGCTTTTTGTAGTAGTATTTTGCTATGTTTTATTCCTTGTACATTTTATTAGTCTATGCTGCTAATGCTAGTATATTTTTAATTATGGAGAAATTCTAATTCATTTTCCCTCTTGTTTATTACAGATTACTACTTATACGTTATGTGTCATGAGTGAGATTATGACGTATCTTTCATCATAATTAACTTTGTTGAATAAATAATGAAGTGCCACAATTTTTTTTTTCTAGTATTCGTTTATCACTTTTCATTATATTTGATTTGATATTTACTGAGATTTCAATTTGAGTTCGTAATTAGGAAAAGGCTTTGTGTATTTTCTCGTGAATAATATGCTTAAGGAAAAATGAGACTATATTGGAGTAGTTTGAATCCACTCACTTTTTCTTTTTGGAGCAAAAAAGATATCACAAGGATAATTTCCTTTCCGCGTTAATGATTTAAGATTAGCATAAATACATATAACCACAATTTTATGTTAACATAGTTAAATATGTAGGTATTTGACTTTTGTTTTTGAATAGGAAATGAGTAATTGAATATATTTTTTCAACTTCATGTTTTAAATAATTGAAGATGACACAAATTTATTATAATATTAACGAAAATTATGTTTGAAAACACACTTTTAACTTTTTAAATAATAGAAATATTTTAAATATTTTTTATTTATAAAATAAAAATATTTTTTTTAAGAAATTGTGTTTTATTTATCATAAAATTTCTTAATTTAAAACATGATTTCACTAAATTAAAGTTAATAACTTATGTGCTTTTAAATACAACTAATTTATTTATGTAATTTTGGAAAAATGTTCTCTTTTGATATTAACAAAAAAAAAAGACCCCCTTTCCATACTTTGTTTTCCAGAACCAATTATGAATTAAAAATAATTAATTTAATATAGTAAAAATAATAAAAAGAAAGGTTTCTGTCTAAAAGGAAGTTAACGGTCTACGGGAACAAAAATCCCGCTCACGCGAGAGTATAAATATTGCGTCACCATGGCGCCTAACTAGATTTTAATTTCACACTCAAACGTCTCTTTCAGCGCAGTGTGGCAGAGAAGAAAAACGCTTGAACACTTCACTCACATTTTCTAGGGTTCCATTTCGATCTTCGCTATGCAGAAGAAGCTAGCATTCCCAGTCTCCAAGAGCCTGGACCAATTCAAATCGTTGTACGGTTCCATTTCGGGAGCTTCCAAGCCATTACCTTCGCGTCCTTCTGTGGATACCGTTTCATCGGGGAGTTTTGCAAACCTGAAGCTCACAGCAGGTTTTGAACACAATTTCACTTCAATTATGTGATTTTCGGTATATTTTCCTCCTTATTCGGGAACGAAGATTATGTCGGAAATTCTTATTGTAACGTGACCATGCTTCATCGATTTGTTCATGTGTAGAGAAATTGGTGAAAGAGCAAGCTTCGGCGAAGACTGATCTTGAAAATGCGGTATGATGATACTTTCCTTTGTGAATGAGCTTGCGCTGTGTGGCGAGGATTGCACGCGCGTGAATTAAAGTGAATCATGCTTAGGGTTTCGTATTTGTTGTTTTATTGAGATGTTGTTACTTTGTTGCTGTTCTCGGCAGAATGCTAAGCTTAAGAAGTCGCAGGAGTGTTTGCGTGCATTGGAAGAAAAATTGCAGAATGCTTTAAACGAAAATGCCAAGCTCAAGGTCAAGCAGAAGGAAGATGAGAAATTGTGGAAGGGATTGGAGTCTAAGTTCTCTTCTACTAAGACTTTATGTGATCAGCTTACGGAGACTTTACAGAAGTTGGCTGGTCTAGTTCAGGATGGTATGAATATTCAAGTTCCCTCTGTTTACTATTTGTTTTTGTTTTGTTTTTTCATTTGACTTTTCTTTTAACTGTTCTATTGGTTTATTTTGCTCATATAGCCGAAAAAGATAAGGAGACATTGGAAAATAAACTGTCAGCAAGTTCAGAAGCTCTTGATAGCTTGAGTAAACAGATGGATGATTTGTCTTTGAAGCTAGATTCTGCACAGGAAACAATTAGAACCCGTAAGTTCTTTTTAATTTACAGCTTCGGTAAAAAGAATTGAATTGAAACATAGGTTGGTTTGATATGTTGTATTTGTGATGTTCCGACATTTAATATCCATAATGCTCCCATAGGTAACATATGGTTATCCCTATTATAGGTGATAACGAGCTAGAGAAGCTTAAAGTTGCTTCAGAAGAAAAGGAGAAATTTCACAGGGATGAACATTGCAGAGTTGCCAATGTTATAGAAGAGAAAGGTGAGGACTATGCTGCAAATTGCAATTGTTTAGAATATATCTGGCTATGTTTAATGTTATATATCTTGGGATGTAGGATTGGCGGATTATATTGAAACAATTTCAGATGAGGTTGGTCATTACTAAATTAGTTTGGTCGTCGAGGGTCATGAGTTCAGTTTCTGTATCTGTTTATGTTTGTTGTGTGTTAATTTGGGTCATATTTTGAAATTGGAAAATCACATACTGCAATATCAATAAATTGTCTTCCTGGTTTGCATGTTTTATGCTTTAATCTTATTTGGTATTCGTACTTAGTTCTCATCTTTAATAGTCTTGATTTCTTGGAAATGGTACTGGCACTTATGTAGCTAATCTAAGGTTCCATTGCAACTCTTTTAGTAGAAGTTGTAATAATCTTCCATTTTGACTACATTTCAAATCAAGGTGTGTTGGTATGTCAGGGTAATAAAAAAGCTTTTGGGCATGCTTCTTTAAGGTAAGGGTAATTGCACTTGCAGCTGGTAATAAGATAAGAGGTATAGATCAAATCTATGGCTAGACTTCTATTTTTGTACTAAAATGAAGACTAGACTTCTATTTCTGTTTGACTTGTTATATCTATTTATTTATATTATGAACTTAATAGCTGTTTGATTATTAGCCAGACATTTCATCTTTCTGTCATTGCTATTAGGAAAAACCCTAGTCCAACATTGACTAGAGGTCGTACCAAAATGCAATACACAAGTGGGACAATCTTTATCTTAGAAGCTAGTTTTGTAAGGTTGAGTCATACCTAAAATATTATGTGAGATAGTACCAGAGCCTATCCTAAATCTATTAAAAGGGTCATTCATAATCTTATATGTGTATCAAGCCCAATAGTGATGTATATAAGTGGGGAAATCCTCACCTTGTATCAATTATGAAGGATTCAGTCAACTTCAAACCACTTTGTAACAATTGCACAGGTTTTATAACAAAGATACTATAATAATGATTTATGATGTAGAGTATTATATGCACTAATACATTTCATGTATGTTGAAGAATTGAAATCATTACAAGGTAACACACTTTGTAATTACAAAGTAACACACTTTGTAAGAATTGCACAGATTTTTAGCAAAGATGCTAGAATAATGATTTATAATGTATACTATTATATGCAGTAACACATTTATTGGATGTTGAAGAATGGAAATCATTACATATTTGAGACAGAAAAATCCATACAATGTTAAATGGTTGTAAGAATGATTTAAAACCCTGCGTGCCCTTACTGTGGGTGAACCACCGGCATAGGCAGATGATGGGAGGGGTGCAGGTGGGCCTCAGTCACTGCCCCTTAAAATTTTTCTAAATGTGTGATTGTGAGTGTGTATTTTATAAAAGAAAAGAAGAAAATACACTCTTGTAAGTTTAATGATTATAATGTAAAGCTTACTTCTTAATAGACATCTTGTGATTGTGATAGATAAGTTTTAGATATATATTCATGTTGGACACTGTATAGGTGCTCTGAATATTTTTAAATGCATTTTTTGTCATTCATCATGTCTAAAATAAGTCGTTTATTTTTTAAATAAAGAATTGTCTATTGTGATATCAATTTGTACGTTGCATTATAGTCATGTCATATCCAATGTCGTATAATCATATACGTATCCTGTGTTGCATCCATAATTATTGGTCAAAGTTTATTTACTTTCAACCTCTACATCAGAATTTCTCTGGATCTACAACTGGCCACAAGTAACTAATTACTTAATGCAAAATGTGTACTCAACAGCTTCTATATTATATATCTTAATAGGCTGTCAAGATGGAACCTTCCTATGCTTTTCAAACTAAAATGATAAAAGCAGATATAAAAGTAAATTCTGTTTCTGTTTGACTGAGAAGATATTGATAAGAATGTTTAAAATAACATTATTTGATTTTTAATGGAAGATTGTCTCATTCGAGATAATTGAGCAGCTTTCTTCTCACGTTATACATGGGCTAGTACTTTGTCTTTTGTATCACATCAAATTCATGCAATTTCAGGTTATTAGGTTTCAATTTTTTTCCTTTTCCTAGCTAAATCCTTATAATTCTCAACAGACTAGATATCCTATATCTTAAGTTTCTATTGATTCGAATTGTTGTATGGAAATTCACTTTGTTTGCAGATAACATGATAAGGAATTTAGAAGAAATGTTAACATCTAGTAGATTGGCTACAGAGAGTTTGAACTCAACTTTGGAAGAGGTCCATCTTCAGTTAAAAGTTAAACAAGATGAAATTTTGCGTCACATAACCAGTCAAGAGAAATTGGAGAAAGAAAAGAGTGATCTTCAATTGTTGAATGCTGGGCTTGCAGAAAAGCATGACATGTCACTTCACGTAATTGAAAACCTTAAAGAAACACTTCAGTCTTTGGCTGGAGATTTGTCAAATTTAGACAAAGAAAGCCTGAATCTTTTGAGCAAGTTCGATGAAATGAATTCACTCTATGCTTCTTGCTTCCAGTTGGTTCAGAAGGAGAGAGAAACTTTCTCAAAACATGCTCAATTCCAGTATAGTGAGCTTAATAATAAATTTGTAGTCTTGGAATTAGAAAAGAACGCAACTCAAATGAAAAGTTACGAGTTAAGCAAAACTGTGGATGAACTTCAGAAAGTTCAAGAATCTACTGTAGCCCAATTTACAGAGGACTCTCGAGTAGCTGCAGAGAGAATTCAAAGTTTGGTGTCAGAAACTGAGACTTTAATCTCAAAAAAGAAAGAAGCAGAGGTATTAATTTCCAAATTAGAAGAGAAAGTTGAACTTCTATTAGAAAGTTCTAGATCATCAGACAACCACGTGGTATGAAAGTTAATCTGGTTGAGTTAATTTCCTATTGACATACATTGTCGATTTCATTATTGAGGTATCTAATGCTTTGCAGCAAGACTTGCTGCTGAAGGTTTCAGCATTAGAGACTGAAAGCAAAGAAAATACCGAAAGACTGCAGGCAGAGATATTGAAGAAATCAGAGGAAATAGATACTTCGCAAAAGGAGAGAATAAAGCTAGAGAAGCATGCTGATTCTCTTGATCAAGAATTAATCCAGCTTCGTAATGCCCTGGAGGAAAAAGAACAGTGTGTTTTACATTGTAAGGAGCAGGAAAAGAAGCTACAAGATCAAATCACAGAGGTTTTGGAGCAAACGTATAGTGCAAATTGCATGTTCCTGACTGGTTTTTGTGTATTATTTATGTTTATTTTATGACTTTGCAGAACATATCATTGTTGACTGCTGTTGAAAGCAAACTTTCAGAAGCTAGAAAGCAATATGATCAAATGGTAGAGAATAAACAGTTAGAACTATCAAGGCATTTGAAAGAAATATCTCAGAGAAATGATCAGGTCTTGTACATATAGCTGGCTACCTACTATTGGTTCTGGACAAATAGTGCCCTAACTTTGCATGAAATCTTGATTATTTGAACAGGCTATCAATGACATTAAGAGGAAGTATGAATTGGAGAAGATGGAAATTGTGAATATGGAAAAAGACAAGGTTTGATATTATATCCTGGCATCTGTAAGATGTTATTTCAATTAACTTGTTTCTAACCAATTTTAACTTTCAGACAGACAACACTATTGCCGAAATTGAGGAAAGATGTAATAAAAAACTTGCAGAATGCAACGAGGAATCAAGGCAACAGTTGATGCGCATTCAGGAAGAACACACGTTGCTGGTAAGCATAGGAAAAGTGTTGAATTTTAAATTATTGGTTACTCAGAAGTAATCTGGCCTAGCATTTTCTGTTACATGCGATTCTAAGTGGTATGATTCGGGTTACATTTTTAATTAGTTTATGTTCTAATTAGTTAAAAATCCAATTTTTAAATAAACTAATTGTTGAGTCCGGAGAAAATATGTTGTTCAGTTACAAAAGGATATTGCAATCGTTACAAGTGTGCTATTGTAAAATACTAGAGATCTCTTTGTAATCGGTATATATGGATGTTTATGTGCTGTTTCATTTATTCAATTCAATAAAATCTTTTCTCTCATATACTTGAATTCTTTTAAAGTTGGTATTAGGACTTCTGATCTTGGGGTACTTCCTTTGCCGTCTTAGCTGCAATTTTAATTTTTTAGGGTTATTTTTGTGCACCTATTTATTTAGTTTATCTGGTTTGCCTAAAGTGCACCTAGTTTGTGTTTCACGAGTATTGTCATTGGCATCGCCACTCCCAAAGACACCAACTTGACCGACAACCACACCAAGAGATTGGCCTTCCTTCGATCTGACAGCTCCTGGAGTTGGGCCGCCATTGCAGCAGCCACGCGTCCACATGCGTGCGTGTTCCCCTTCTCTGTGTGTGTGTGGGTTTGACAGACCACCCATTTTCGGCGGGTGACGGCGCTACTTCCTTCACTGGAGTTAACATGAGATGACTGTTATAGACTTGCCCCTATTAAGAATCTTTGCCTCGGGTTTCGTATCTCTCCTTTCTAAAGGGCATTGTTCATGATTTTCTCTAAAAAGAAAAGGGTTTTAAGGAATCACTTCTTTGGTATGACAATTCCACTAAGTAATGCTTATTTTTCACATTTGCCTGATGATGATCGTTTTGATGGTCGAAGTTATTTCTAATGGGCTCAATTTATTAGGTGCACATTGAAGGGTATAGGTAGGTTCAACCATATTGAAAAGTTTAGGACAACAATGACTCAAATTATTATATGTGCATGTCAAATTTGGAAGATCTTGAAATTACGTTTCCTTGCTATAACACATCTATAAATGGAGTTAGAAAACAAGATCGTTAGTCCTAGATACTGTCCTCAGTGTCGCAAAATACACCGGAATATTAAAGGAAAGGATATGTGGATTTGATTGGACTAACATCTAGACATGGCAATGTTAGTGTGTATAAATATAAAACGGGTTGGCCGACCCATTTTAGCCCAACCCAATTTTGGTCAGATGAAAATGAATCCGGTTGGGCCAGTCCGTCTAGAGATAGCAGGCTGAGATTGGCAACCTGACCCGCCAATGGACGGGCTGGCCGTCAGTTTTGAATATCTTTTTACTTTTTGGACTTTTGTAGTTGACCGTGGTGGCTAGAAAATTAAAGAATTGCACCTAATGTAGTGATAGATTGTCGATACAGTGGCTGGAAAATGAGTCAACATCATAAAAACCTGCATAACATAATACACTCTACTTCTCATGCAATTCCAACATAATTCTCAGAACCAATTCTCAGAAAGCATCTGAACAAGTATTGCATTTCTCAGAACAACAGTTCTCCCCTGTAATGTAATTCCAACAGAATTCATCCCATAACTTACAAGTCCAAAGCACAAATAAGGTTCAAAGTTATATCACCAAAAAAAAGATAAGGTTCAAAGTTAATACACCAAATCACATGTAGAAGTCCAAAGCCAGATAGTAAGGTTCAAATTTACAACTATAATTCATCCAATTGAGATCCACCAACAATAAACTCATTCACCATGTTGTCCCATGTCCGGAATATTAGAAGCACCCAAGGTCGATGTCCCCTCCAATCTTCCATCTTTGTCAGCTGCTTCATCATGTTTTTAAAATATGACATGTATATGAAACAAAAAGTTATAATATCAAAATTGAGTTTTAATAATAGAAAAAAGATAATAGGATTTAAATTAGACAAATTACCATCACAAAAGCCATGCTTATAACTTGAAGTACAAATAATTGCTTCAACACATAGGCAACAATTGATTTCTATACTTATTTAGAATTTTTGATCCAATGCTGAATGAAGATTCATATGCAACTGTAGTAATCATGATATTTAGCAAATCCCTTGCCATCAATGACAATTCTGAAAAACGTTTACTATTACTCAACCATCCAAGAACATCCATTGATTCTGTAGTCAAGATCTAATGTTAGCTCATCCAAATATACATCTAGTTGATTCCTTCCCATTTTAACAACAACTTGAAGTTTGCGTTGTTTCATTTTGCTAACACGAGAAAAAAAAATAGTTTATTTTACATCAAAAACAATAACTAAATTAGAAAGCTTGTACTATGCTTAGAAAACTTACATCAAAATGTGGGCGTTTGGTGGAAGCAGAAGATGATGAGATATTACTGCGCTTTACATCATTTGAAGTTGAACTCTTTGCAAAATATTGAGAGAAAAGCTTGTACAATTTGTCCTTCAACTTCTCTAACTTTGCTTCCCAACAAAGGGGATCAATTGGTTTATAACAATATCCTAATGTTTCCAACTTCACACTTGGGTCTAAAATAACACGAATGCAAGGACTGCACTATATTCCTCCCAATATTTATCAAATCTTACCATCATCCTTTCAGCCATATGTCTTATAACTCCATCTTCATCTTTTGCGCTTCCCATTAGAAGAGTTTGGATATTCCAAACCTGTAAAAAGTACAAGTTTAATGTATAGGATAACTTGAGACAGAAATCAAAGTTGTGATATCATAAAATGGCATCAAGAAACTACTAAATTTTTCCTGCTCTTTTCCATTTTGTTGGAGATGGAGAAAACTTCTAATTCTCAACAAGTAGGTGTAAACTTCGAAACACTCATTGGTATTTAAGGGCACTTTGAAGCATAAAAAAAGTTGAGTTGCACCTTGTAGGATCATCTATAGACAAAGCACTTGAAGCATCAATACCCTCTACTTGCTCAATGCATTGCTTAGATTTTATAATTATACTCTTAGATCCTCTAACATAAAAATTCGTTTAACTTCTTAGACAACTCAAATCCAGTGTGAGGTGGAGGCAAATGGAAAAAGTTTAGAATTTTGCTACAGAACTTCCAATTACAATCAACATAATAGGCTGTCAAACATATGTAACCCTCTGTAGTACACGATATCCATAAATCAGAAGTTAAACACATCCTAGATGGAATGGGCAAAAACTTTTCCTTCAACAAGTTTTTTTCTCATGAAAATTCTCAAAACATCACTCTTAATGGTATTTCCGGAAACCCAAGCAGCATCCAGGTTCACATAAGTTATCCAACCTCTAAGTTCTTCATACTCAACAAATTTAAACGGTAAACCTTGTCGAATAGTTAGATTAGCACACAACTCACGGGATACCATTTGATCTATTTTTTTGGATTTCAACTTTTCTTGCACATCCATCATCATTTGACTCACATCTTCAAACTTAATTTTGTTACATTCGTCAACATGATGTTTTAAATAAGAAGTACCCTACATTTTACTCCCAACTATATATTTCTGATTACAACCATTACATTGTGCCATCTCTTTTCCATACAAGGCCAATCTTAGTAAAAAGTCAGCAGTTAGATGTTGTAGACTTTTCCTTTTCTTTATCACTTCAACACATTCCTTATCAACCATATTTTCAACCTCATCTTTCACTTTAGAACTATTGTCCTTGTCATGGACATCCCCACCAGGTTTAGTAACTGAATCGTCCATTATAGGTTGATACAAATGAAGGAAAAACAGCGGAGGGGCAAAGTAGGAAAATCCACCAGATTTATGCGAGGAAGAAGTGGAAACCCATCACTTAGGGACCCATAGGCGTACGTCCATGATTTTGTACTAATAGAAGGGTTGACGTGGCAGGTGTGAAAGAGTAAGGGTATCGTTTCTGTTCTTACTGGGACCAAACTGTATTCCGCAAACCTGTTGAAGGGCTCTTGTATCCGGTTGCAGGTGAATCTTCTCTTGCTCGGATGAACTTTGAGGACGGCACAGGGAGACCTGCAAAAGACACTCCAATGCCTAAGTTAGCATTGGTTATGTCAGAATCTCAGGAAATATATTAATGCGTAGTCAATGCATAGGATAACGTGCTATATATACCTTTTTACCTGTGGGTCCTATCTGTAATGGGCTTTGGAGGCCCAAATACCTCTTTACCTACTTCTAGATCCATGGCCATGGGTGAAAGTACCAATAAGCCCCTCTAGGGTTATTAGTGGACGGTTGTTGGTTATGAGTGTGGAGTGCTGCGTACCTTGAAAGGTGTCTTCTAGTATGCGGGACCCGGTACCCGGCCATATGGATCTGAAGGGTTGGCTACCTGGTGCCGCTTAGTTACTTTAAGTGGCCGCTGGCTGTGGGCTGCTAGTTCTGCGCTCTGGGAGGCCTTGGAGGGTGTTCCTAGTATGCGGAACTCGGTACCCGGCCTCGTGGATCTGAATGGTTGGCTACCTTTTGCCGCTTAGTTACCTTAGGTGGCCGCTGGCTGTGGGCTGCTGGTTCTGCGCCCTGCTGGTTCTGCGCCCTGGGAGGTTTTGGCACGAGGCATGCGGCCTAAGGAGTTGATGGTGGCCGTGTATGGTTTATAACTTAGAGTATGCAGTCCTTGGCAGGTTGCGTACTGTATATTATGTGCATTTGTGCTGGTTGATGGTATGATTGGGACATCAGCCCCCCAGTCTTGAGGAGCGTGGTGACGCATAGACAGAGTGCTTTGATGCATGGTGCGCACTTTGTGCTTGGGCCGCTATGTTTCTTCTTGTGTTTGCAATTTTCATTTGTGGCATTTGGTCATGTACCCTATGGATAGTTTCTTTAGAGGAGATAGGGAATTACAGAGGGAGGAGGGATTTTTGGCTTACGGACTTTTGGGAATAGAAAGACATAACTACTCTTTGGTTTTGGGTCTTTCTTCATTGATTGAATTTGGAAATATTCAATACGACAATAAATACTTTTATTTCCATTGTTTTCTCTATTACTCTACGTCTATACATAACAATTGGTATTCAGAGCAATGTTCTGAAAGTGCATGGTAATGATTGGTTGTGCAATGGAGCAACAATTGAAGTTATTTACGACTGGGTCTCTTGAGGGGTTGATGGATAGGGCCCTGTTGCTGGAAGAGAAGAATGTTGCTATACGCAAAGCGGGACTAATGAATTTAGAAAAGAAATTGTTGGAGAAGACCATGGGAGGGCATACTTGCAATTTCACTAGGTGGGAGAGGGAGGAGGAAATAAGGAGGAAACGAGCAGCAAGATGAATGAAGCTGATCAGGGGAGAAGAAACTCTTGAGTGAAGGGAAACTTTCTCAAGCGGAATTGAGAGAACGAAGTAGTAAGGGGCTCTGTTGTAAATGTGGAGAAACATGGGGTTGCAATCAAGTTTGCAAATTGAAACACTATCAATTTGTACTCATTGAAGGATCACAAGAGGAAGCGTCGGGAAGTAGTGAAGAAGAGGAAGATAAAGTAGAGCCTATGACCAACAAAGTATTGCAGATTCATTACAAAGCAAAGAAGGATTAACTTCTAATAGATCTTTCAAGGTGGAAGGTATGATTAAGGAAAAATGGTGTAAATATTGGTGAATTGTGGTGCTTCGGCTAATTTCATTTCCAAGGAATTGGTTATGTAGCTCAACTTAAATGTACATGACACGTAAGATTATGAGGTGGGAGTAGGAAATGGAGACAAAAGGAAGGATCAGAGAATATACTTGGAAGTTGAAGTGCATAGAATCCCTATTGTGCAACATTTTTTCATCATGGAGTTAGGAGGGACAAATTTGGTGTTAGGGATGGATTGGTTGGCTAGCTTGGGGAATGTCAAGGCAAATTTCAAAAACTTGATTCTGAGTTGGGGAGATAAAGGTGAGAAGAAAAGTATGAGAGGGAGGGGATCCTTCACAATGCAAATCTCAAGCCTCTTGGAAGGCAATGGTGAAAGCTCTTACCAATCAAGGAGAAGGATATGTGTTGTACTGTCAAGCCAATATGCGCTCAAATTCAAAGGAAAGAGACCCTCTCAGCCTTGCATTGGAAGTGTTAGTGCAGTGGGAGAGTCTACGAACTTGTGAAAATTCAAGGGAACCTCTGAACAAGGTGAACTTCACCTTGAGGACAAGGTGAATCTTCGAGGGGTAGGTGTTGATACAAATGAAGGAAAAGGAGTGGAAGAGCAAAGTAGGAAAATCCACCACGTTTATGAGAGGAAGAAGTGGAAGCCCATTACTTGCGAACCCACAGGTGCACGTCCATGATTTTGTACTAATAGAAGGGCTGACGTGGTAGGTGTGAAAGAGTGTGGGTACCGTTTCGTTAGAGGAGAGAGGGAATAAAGTTGGGGGAGAGGGAATTACAGAGGGAGGGATTTTTCGCTTAGGGACTTTTGAGAAGAGAGAGACGTATATTCTCTGTAGTTTTCGGTTATTTTTCATTGATTGAATTTGGAAATATTCAATATGACAGTAGATACTTTTATTTCCGTTGTTTTCTCTATTACTCTACGTCTATACCTAACATAGGTATAATGTTCAGTTCTATACTGATGAACCAATAATTTAAAATAGTTTTAGCAACCATTTCAACAAATCAACCAATTGAATAGAATAAAACTGGAAATTCTACATCTGAAAGGCATAATAAAACATACACAAAAAGACATAAAAACTACATTGCAAGGCATTGGCAGTGTGCATGTCAATAAACTCTTGGTCATGAATAAGCTTCCAATGACAACCCTAAATAATAGATAAAGGCTACACAAACAGTTCAATCAAACAAACATATGCAAGGCTTCACAACTCATATCAACCATCCAACATAACATATAAAGGCCGTAACTCAATCAAATAGATCAAGGATACACAAAACCTCCACACATAGATCAAGTATACATAGATCAAGGATACACAACTCAATCAAACTGATCATATAAAGGTTTAATTATTAACATACTTGCACTTTCATTGTCATATGCACAAAATGAATAGAACATCCACGAATCAGTACACACTCGATCAGACAATAGCAAATTGATACCTTCTACTGCAAATTAGCAAACAAAGTGAAGAAATTATGGCCAATGTTTCGTTAATACTCAGAATAAAAAATGAATTAGGAGTTTAGGGCTAATCAAAGAACTAGGGGAAATCCAAATGAAGAAATTGGTGCTAATTGATGACAAATGAACGAACCACTCTCTACTACGTGAGCTGTAGCCGCTGCTGAATGTACTCATGAACGCGTTCAACGTCGACGAAGACAAGAGGACCAACATTGTTGAATGTTGGCGAAGAGAATAACAACAAAAATCAACGTTGTACAAGAGAAGAAGAGAAGAGGAATAGCTGTGGTGTTTGATGAGAGAAGATGATGAACTGTGGTATTTGAAGCTCTCTCTGGTGTGGTGGGCCGCACTCTCGCAAAGAGAAGACAAATAGTTGTGGTGTTTGACTAATAAACGAGACGTGAACACGAACTTTGAACTGGCCAAGTGAAGTGATCCTAACTTAATGCATTTTTACTTATGTCCAACGGGTTGTGGGTTGGTCCGCTTAATTAACCCACCTTTTGAACCCATCAGACTGCTAGTTGCGTCGGGTCGGGTTGGAGCGGGTTCGTGGATTCTATCGTCTAACCTGCCTTGCGATTTTCTAGTTGGGCTGGCGGGCCGACCTATAAGGTCGGACCTGCTTTTAAACCCTTACTAGTATCAAAATTTGAAGTTTGATAATAACATAGATGTTGTCGCTCTTGCTTAGTTTGTCTAACTATCCTAGACATTTAAGTTCTTATTAGGTTTTAATGTTAAATATGACCACATTAGAACACAAATCCTTGGAAAGAAAACTTCTTCTCAACATTGTTCGGGGAGTGGAAACTTGTTAAATGGTCATGATGAATAAGTTCTCCACGGATGAAATTGCCTTGTTCTCGGGAAAGGCTTCCAAACCTAGCCCTTAAACATGGGGAACATGAAATTCAACTCAAAAGTTAAGGAAGATTGTTAATCCTCTCATTGTAAGAAATTTGGTCACACCAACCATACTTACTCTAAGTCATATGGAAAAGAGAAGACTATCATTCATGTCACAAAACTAAAAGGTAAAGGTGGGTAAAAAAATTCCAAATTTTGAGATCCAATCTATAATAATCTAAAATCTATATTGTTTTAACTACATTTAAATGGATTTGTCCCAAATTCAAATCCACATTTTTGGATTTTAAATCTCATTAAGTTAATTGGATTTGGATCAGATTTAGATTGGATCATGTTTTAGATTTTGAAAATCCAAAATCAAAGTGCGTCAAGTCGAGCCAAGGTGGTTCAAGACCAAGTCGAACCAGGTAGGCCCTAGTCTAAGGTCAAGTAGAGTCGGTTCGAGTTGAACGTTGAGCTAAGTCAGCCCAAGACGAAGGTCGAGCCTTATCGGCCTAGGGATGAAAGCCGCACCAAGTTGGCATGATTTGAGTCAGAGTAGAGTCAGCCTGGTCTGAAGATCGAGAAATGTAGGTCAACCCTGATCAAATGGTCAAGTCAAATAGGCCATTGACAAACTATAAAGTCAACTAGGGCGGGACCAAAGGTCGACCTGAGAGTGCTAGGGTTGGAGGTTAAGCGGAGATGGATTGGCCCGACCAAGAGGTCGAAACGGGTTTGGGTCGGGCCAAAGTTCCAACTAGGTTGAGCTAAGCCAGAGGTCTAGCAAGGCTGGGCCGGGCCGACCAAATAGGAGGTCCAACCGAGCCGGCCTAGGGTGGAGGTTAAGCTGGCTCAAATTGAAGGCCAAGCCTAGCCAGCTTGAGATGGAAGTTGAGATGAGCTGGCTCGGGCCACAAGTCTTGTGTAGCTTAGCCTTCACAGGGGTTAGAAGTTGTGGTCGAGCTTAGCCGTGATGGGCCTGAGGTTGAGATGAGTCTTCTTAGGTCAAAAGTCAGGACAAATCATTCCCTGTTGGAGGTTGAGACGAGTCTTCTCAAGTCTAAGGTCAAGACAAATCGGCCTCGCTGAAGATTAAGACGAGTTGACACCGGCTGATGGTCGAGACGAGTCCACCTAGGTTGAAGTTGGAGATGAGTTAATCTAGGCCAAAGGTCTAGGCAAATAAGCCTGAGGCGAAGGGTTGAGCAGAGTAATCCTTGACCCAAGGATTAGCTAAGTAATCCTAGGATTAGGGTTTAGTCGAGTCATCCTAGGCCTAGGGTCTAGTCTAGTCAAATGAGTTGACATTGGCCTAATTCAACTCAAGTTAGTCCGGCCTCAGGTTGGCCTAAGTTAGCTTTCTTTGATGTTTATGTGAAACAACCCAGACTCAAGTTGACATGAGTCAACCTAGGGTCAAGTCTAACCAACTCAGTCCAGCCCATGTTAGGCCGAGTCCCCCCGACCTTTGTCTAATAGACCTAGTAATAAGTTATATTAGATCGATCTCACTAGTTTAATCTATTTGACAAAGTGGATTCAATATAGATTTAGTCCAAATAAAAATGGATTCAGAAAAATCCAAATCTAGTTGGTCTAGTTAAAATAGATCTGGATCATAGATCCAATCTATTTTATTGGATCTAGATTGGATTTTGAAAAATCCAATCTATGGCCAGCCTTACTAAAAGGTGAGTCCCTAAAGATGGTTTATTAGGTAACTTAATATTCTAAAAATTTTGGCAATAATCCACAACCCCCTTTAGTTGAAGAAGGAATGCCTACATTACAAGCTGAAGTTGAATGCCTAAACTACATGCTGAAGTTGAATGCCTAATTGCCATTGATTTTACTAGTGAACCATATTTTAGTACGTGCTTTCTAATCATAATTGATGGGAACTCCAATTCCTCTTTTAATGTTTCTAGAACTTTATATTAGCACTCTTGACTTCTAGACTCTAGTGCTACAAACAATATGACCCCTCATTCACCTCTTTTAACATCATATGTTTCTATTTTTGTAACCACATTACTATGGTTAAGCCACAAATGAAGATATGAGTGTGTCAAAAAAGAATCATACAAAGGACATTGCTAACAAACCACAAGATAAAATGGCAATAGGATGCTGATAAATCTATAATGTAAAGTATAGATTAGATGACACATAGGATTGTTACAAAGCCAAATCAGTTGCCAAAGGTGTACTCAAACTTATGGTGTTGATTATGAGAAGACATTTACTCTAATGACAAAGATGAATGTTGTTAGAATCATTATCATAGTTAGTTTATGCATGATCCAAAGGAGTATGACATTTACAAGTTGTAAACAAAATCCTTCAATATTTGAAGACATGTCCGGAAGGAGAACGGTTGTTCAAGAGGAATGAAAAATTAAAAATTGAGGATTAAACTGATGTAAATTATGTAAGAACTATTACAAATAGGAGATTCATCTCACTATATTGTGTTCTTGGATAGAAATTTAGTGACTTGGAAAAGTAAAAACTAAAATGTTGTTGCTAGGTGTGGGAATTGTTATGGTTGAGAATTACTATATGAAATTGTCATAATAAATAAGCTATTAGCATTTCTCATAGTTTAGTCCAATATGATAGGACCAAGCACACGAAAATAAACTGACTTTATTAAAGAAAAATTAGATAGTGACTTCATCACCACCTGTTATGTCCCATTTGGGCTTCTTATGAATGAGGAGAGCATATCTTGTTAAGTTACAAGAGGATATTATAATCATTACAAGGGAACTATAGTACGATAATAGATATCTCTTTGTAATTGTTACTTTTAGGATAGAGTTGTCTATATATAATGTTTATGTACTGTTTCTTTTATTCAATAAGATCTTTCTGTTAATTGTAATTTGAAATAAAGAATTATCTAGAAGTCTCTTAGTTTCCCTAAGTAAGGTCTAGAAATTCTAGAATGTCCTAATTAATGAAGGATGTAGAAAATTCCATAGTGGAGCATTAATTA